>Ga0209541_10000032_pt1 | contig 228358 bp, 151 predicted proteins | sample RifCSPlowO2_01_FD_184027 | JGI IMG/M metagenome (GOLD analysis project Ga0209541, IMG submission 184027) | Groundwater microbial communities from Rifle, Colorado - Rifle CSP2_plank lowO2_0.1 (SPAdes) (version 2) | ecosystem: Environmental > Aquatic > Deep subsurface > Groundwater | place...
TGTCACTTGCTTGTCTTCTGCGTATTCAGAATGAAACGATGCGCAAGGCATCGTTTCATTCCTCAATCCTTGAATACAAGCAATATACGAGAGCTCAATTGGTTCTGTTCGAGTCCCACACTCCTGGCCTGATAAATTAATTTTCCACACCACCCCACACATCCTAAAACCACGAAGGCGCCTCTCATATGATTGGTGCTTTTTTCGTGTAAGTCGCCAACCATTGGCGACTTTTTTTACATAAAAATGTATAATGAAAAAGATGAAGAAAGTTTTGCTGACATTCCTTGTTTTATTGCTTGCTTCGCTTTTTGTTTTTGCAGCAGATAAAGTTGAGATCAATACTGCCTCGCTACCTCAATTAGAAGAGCTAACAGGAGTTGGGCCTACCATAGCGCAAAGGATAGTAGACGCCAGGCCGTTTTCATCAGTTGATGACTTATTGAGGGTGAAAGGCATTGGAGAAAAAACATTACAAAAAATAAAAGACCAGGGATTGGCTTATGTTTTGGGATCTGACTCTGCTAAAAGCTCCGGCGAGACCACGGGAGCGGAACCATCGGCTCAAGTAGAAAATTCCAGCCCGCCCGTCCAAGAACAAAATAATGTGGTATCTAGCGCGCCAAAGCTAGAAGCAAGCCCGGCGCCCGATACTATAATATATCCTGGCGGTATTGTGATTAATGAAATTCTGCCGGCGCCAGAAGGGCCGGATGATACGAGCGAATGGATTGAATTGTATAATGCCAATAGCTTTGATGTTGATATGGGGGGCTGGAAAATTAAAGACAGCCAGGGAGCGCTCACTGAATATACTTTTCCCAAAAATATAACCATATTGGGCAAGGGATATTTGGTGTTAAAAAGGCCCGCAACAAACATCACGCTAAACAATGACCAAGACAGCCTAGATTTAATTTTGCCTAATGGAAAAATTGTCAGTTCGGCTTCTTACCAGAATGCTCCAAAAAACCAATCTTATAATGGCACAGCATCCGGCTGGCAGTGGAGCAGCACCTTAACGCCTGGCGCCGCAAATAAAATTACCCAAATATTGCCAGAAAACAAAAAATCTGATAAGAGTAATGCGGGCAACCTGGCATTGGCGGCAGCTGGGCCATCAATAGGAGATTCTGCGGGCTCATTATTAAGTGCGCCACTGGGAAAAGGAATGTCAGATCCATGGCTCTTATTTTTAACCGCCATTACTTTAGCCATAGTTTCCGCATCAGCAGTTTTAATAATAAATTTAAAACTCAAAAAGAAAAAGGTGGAAAATCAATTTGAAATTTGAAATTTAGGCCATTTGAAATCAATTTGAAATTATTCAATTTGAAATAATTAAATCCGTCGAAATTTTCCTAGGTCGGGATTTTCCGCTAAAGCGGATAAATCTCGCGACCCTATTGTGAAAATTTCGACACCTACTTATTGAAAATTGTAAATTGAAAATTGAAAATTCGTAGTATGTCCGGTCATAGCCATTTTAAAACAGTCGCAGCAACCAAAAACGCTAATGATGCCAAGAAAGGGAAAATCTTTTCCAAAATGGGAAGGGTTATTACTATTGCTGTAAAAGAAAAGGGGCCTGATGCTGCCAGCAATATTCAATTGAAGGCTGCCATAGAAAAAGCCAAAGAATTTAATATGCCCAAAGAAAACATTGAAAGGGCTATTAAAAAAGGCACGGGAGAATTGGCAGGTGAAAGCCTGGAAGAGGTATCTTTTGAAGGATTCGGCCCCGGAGGTTTTTCTATTATTATGGAGGGCATTACTGACAATAAAAATAGGACATTAGGAGATGTAAAGAGCATTTTAAGCCAGCATGAAGGCAAGATAGCCGGAGAAGGGGCAGTAAAATGGATGTTTGATAGGAAGGGCGCTATTATGGTGCCCGAAAACCAAGGAGCAAAAGAGACCCTTGAGCTGCTGGCCATAGAAGCTGGGGCAGAAGACGTGCGCTGGCAAGAGAACATGCTGGCCATTTATACCAAGCCGGAAGACTTAGAAAAAATAAAAAAGGCATTGGAAGAAAAACAGCTGAAAATTCAGTCTGCGTCGCTGGATTGGGTTGCCAAAGAAGAAATCGAAATAAGCGGCAAGGATAAAGAAAAAGCTGAAAAGCTTTTTGAGGCGCTAGATGAAAACGACGCCATACAGGATATATACTCTAATTTGAAATTTTCGCTATGATTATTTTAGGCATTGATCCGGGAACCGCCATTGTTGGGTACGGCGTTATCACTACAAAAATTCCCAAGCATTTACCCCAAGACCGAAATGAAAAGCCCAAGGTAGTTGATTTTGGGTGCATTACCACCACTGCTTTTGACTCTCCTGGAGAACGGCTAAAAATAATCCATAATGCCATTAATAAGCTTATTGAAAAACATAAACCCGATATAATGTCGGTGGAAAGCCTTTATTTTTTTAAGAATTTTAAAACGGCCATGCCGGTGAGCCAGGCGAAGGGAGTAATACTATTAGCGGCGGCAAAAAAGAATATTCCTACTCTTGAATTTACCCCCCTTCAGGTAAAAATGACGGTAGTCGGCTACGGAAAGGCAGAAAAAAAACAAGTGCAAGAGATGACCAAAGAATTGCTTGATTTAAGCAGCTTTAACTTGAAAGAAAAAAGCCGTAAAAAAGATGATGCGGCAGATGCTTTAGGAATAGCCCTGTGCGCTGTCCTAAAAGGAGTTCATGGGTAATTTATGTGATTGTGGAAAAAAGGGGTTGACAATGGTCTGTGAAAAAATATAATAGGGAAAGTAAGCATAATAAATTAGTCTAATTAACCTAATTATACTAATTGACCTAATCAAATCCTAAATCCTAATGCCAAAAGTTTTTAGAAATTAGACATTAGTTATTATTTAGAATAATAGAAATAGGATTTATATAATACGTCGCTCGGTCGGCATATGTGAAACTGCGGTTTCCCCTATGCCTCCCTTGGCTAGTATTATTAGAGCAATTAGAATAATTAGAATAATTCAAAAAATGGAAGAGGAATTTCTCAATGTTATCAGCCAAGTAGACGACTTTGATGATTACGACGATGGCAATGAAGAGGAAGAGGTTAAGGATGATGAAGCAGACGATGAAGAGGATGATGACGATGAAGTAGCGGCCGACGAAGAAGAATAAATTTAATCACAATAAGCTAAAACCCCTCTCAAGAGGGGTTTTAGCTTGAGTTAGGCTAAGCCTAGCTCATTACGGAATAACACGGCGGCCTATGGATTTCTATAAGTCTTTTAAGATATAATATACCTATCGGTTAAATGGAAAAATGGCCAAAAAGAAAAAAACTATTACTAACACCTTAGAATCATCCCTAAAAAAACGGTTCGTTTTGGCGTTTTCGGCTACAAAAAAATCGCTTTACCATGCGTTCACTGCCATTAAAAAGAAGAGGAAAAGAGATATTCTATTTTTCTTCGCCAAATGTTTTGCTTTTTTTCTGCTATTTGGGCTGAGCCTCGGGTTATTTTTATTTTTCTATTACACCTACGACCTGCCCCGCCCGGAAAAATTCACTGAGAGCCCCTTTATACAATCAACTAAAATCTATGATAGAACGGGAAAAGTTATCTTATACGATATTTACGGAGAAGAAAAAAGAGTAATCGTTCCCTTTGATAAAATTTCAAGCAATTTAAAGAACGCTGTGCTTGCATCCGAGGATGCAAGATTCTACCAGCATGGAGGCATAGATTTTAAGGCCCTTGCACGATCTATCTTAGTTGATTTAAGGCTCCAATCAGCTAAACAAGGAGGTTCCACCATCACCCAGCAACTTATCCGTTCAGTGTACTTAACCAACCAGAAAACGCTATCCCGAAAAGTAAGGGAGGTGGTATTAAGCATAGAGCTGGAAAGAAGGTACTCAAAAGACCAAATTTTAAACTGGTACCTAAACGCCATCCCTTTTGGACAAAACGCTTATGGCGCCCAGGCGGCAAGCCAAACCTATTTTAACAAGCCCGCCTCCGACCTTTCTATGGCTCAAGCTGCGGTTCTCACCGCCTTAATTCCGGCGCCAAGTTACTACTCCCCTTACGGATCCCATAAAAAACAGCTTCTTCAAAAGAAAGACTATATTTTAGACCGCATGAAAGAGCTTGGATATATTAATGAGCAACAATTAAAAGAAGCGAAAGAAGAAACATTGGTTTTTTCTGATTCTTTAACACCCATAAAGGCTCCCCACTTTGTAATGTATGTTAATAAATACTTGGAGGATAAGTATGGAGAAGACTTTTTAAAAGAAAAGGGGCTAAGGGTGTATACCAGCATAGACTGGGAGCTTCAACATTACATTGAAGACGTAATTGCAACCGCCGATAAAACAAATGTGCAATTTAATGCAAACAACACCGCCGTGGTGGTGATTGACCCAAAAACCGGGCAAATTTTATCCCTCGTTGGATCAAAAGATTACTTTGCAAAGTCATATCCTAAAGGATGCGATGAAAAAACCAGCGGCAGTTGTCTATTTGATCCTAAATTTGATGTGGCAACCATGGGTTTGCGGCAGCCAGGATCATCTTTTAAGCCCTTTGTCTACGCAACTTCCTTTAAAAAAGGATATACTCCCTCAACTATATTGTGGGACATTAAAACCGAATTCAACCCTTATTGCAGCGCCGACGGGAACCAAAGGAAAGACCAATACGGCCTCAACTGCTACCACCCCCAAGATTACGATGGAGGCTATCGGGGAATGGTTTCACTAAAATCCTCATTGGCCCAATCCCTTAATATACCATCAGTAGGACTTCTATACTTAACTGGGTTAAAAGACAGTTTGCAAACCGCTCAAGATCTTGGCATTACTACCCTCACCGAACCGGACCGCTATGGGCTCTCTTTGGTGTTGGGGGGAGGCGAGGTAACTTTACTGGAAATGACCTCGGCATACGGTGTTTTTGCCACCGAAGGCTTTAAAACGCCCCCTGTCAGCGTTTTAAAAATAGAAGATAGCGAAGGGAATATTATTGAAGAGAACCGCAAACAACCCACTAAGGTGCTTGATACCCAAGCGGCAAGGGCGATTAATGATATTCTTTCAGATAATAATGCAAGGGCTCCCATATTTGGCGCAAATAACGCCCTGCGCTTTGATAGTTATCAGGTGGCCGCTAAAACAGGAACCACCCAATACTACAACGATGCATGGACAATGGGGTATACCCCATTTGCCTCGGTAGGGGTATGGGTTGGCAATAATGACAACAGCTCAACCAACAAAAAAACAGGTATTGGCCTAGCAGCTCCCATTTGGAGAAAAATTATTGAAAAAATGCTAAGCACCCACCCAAAGGAAGACTTTACCGCGCCCGAAATTCCTCAAAACATAAATCCCATTTTATTAGGCCAACTGCCGCTAGATTCCACCCACAGCATTCTGCACTACATTAATAAAAATAATCCCTTAGGCCCGGCGCCCGAAAACCCCGCCCAAGACCCCCTGTATTTCCTATGGGAAGAAGCGGTAAGAAATTGGGTGGGAACAATAGAGCCAACCCCAGAAGAAATGTCCCCGACAGAAACCCCGCCACCGACACCTACGCCCACACCTACGCCGACTCCAAGCCCAGAACCACCGCCACCGAACTACTAGACCTTGAATTACGAAATGCCCCATGAAACGGCAAGTTTTAGGTATTTTCTCCAAATTTGGTCTACAAATGTGCAATAATTTTAAAATGTAGTAAACTATATTTTAAAATTCTATCACATTTTCGCCTTCAAATTTGGAGAAAATACCGTGAAAGCATTTCGTAATTCAAGGTCTAGAAACTAAAAAAACAACCCCGCGGGGTTGTTTTTTTAGTTTCGCGCTTAGTTAAATAGACTTAATTGGCATTACTACATAAATATAGCTGGCATCTCCTACGGGCCTTAAAATACAGGGGCCCTCCTCCTTACTTATATCAAAAATTACTTCCGAGCTCTTAATGTTTAAAAGGCCATCTATTAAAAATTTGTAATTAAAAGATACTTGTATGTTTTCTCCGTCAATCTTTACTGGAATCCTTGACTTATTTTCCCCAACTTCTGGATTCTGGGAAAAAATTTCTATTTCTTTTTTTTCAGCATCTGCTGAAATCTTTACCTCGTTAACCTTGCTCGCGAACAGCGAAGCTGTTTTTATCTGGCTTAAAAAATCATCTCGTTTTAGGGTAATATTTGTTTTAAATTTAGTGGGGATAATATCTTGGTAGTTGGGATATTCCCCCTCAATTAAGCGGGAGGTAATTTGAATTTGCGGATGTGGCATTTCTTTCATGGGAGACTCAAATAATATCTGGCTACTGGAAAAATATATTTTAAGAATGCCTTCCTTGTTTTCTAAAATATTCGTCAACTCTCGCGCTGGTTTTTGGGGGAGTATAAAAGAATACTCTTTTTTTATAGAATTTTCTAGCGCAACATTTTTTTCTGCAAGCCTAAAGCTGTCGGTTGCCACAATCTTAATGCTGTTTTTAGAAAAAGAAAAATAAATACCGGAAATTTCTGGCTTTGATTGCGATGGTTGGGCAATATCAATAATTTGGGAAACCCCCTGGCAGAATTTTTTATTATCCACTTCTATAAAATCCACATCCTTAAACTCTGGAATAATAGGAAAATCTTCCGGGTTGTGTCCTTGGATTTGGGTTTTAAGGCTGCCGCATTCAATAAATAAATTATACTCTTTAGACTCAATGGTTATTTTTTCATTCGGCAAGGAAGAGATAAAATTAGAAAGAAATTTTGCTGGAACCACCACCTTGCCTTTTTTAACTATTTTAGTTAATACCCACAACTTTATGGTAGTTTCTAAATCAGTGGAAATTAAGTTTAAAAAACTATCTTCGGTATTTATTAATACATTATCTAAAATAGGCAATGATAAGTTTTTTCCCACCACTCTTTCTATTACACTAAGGGCTGATTTTAGGTTTTCTTTTAATATTTCTATTTTCATATTCCTTTTCTTTTTTCAGGTTATTAATTTTTAACAATAGTTATTAATATATTAAAACTTATTATTGTTATTAGCTCGCGTATTTTATGAATTTTTTATTAAAATTTTATTTTAATTTGTCCTTAATTTTTTTAAAAATAACCTGTGGATAGTGTAGTTAAAAAAAATATAAATAGGGCAGGTAATAATAATGGTATATATTTTTTATTTTTTTAATATGCAAGTTATTATGTGGGTTATCCACTATATACTCTCTGCTTTATTAAGTTTAATTCATCGGTTAATTTGTTGTTTTCTTCTGACTCGCGGAGGATTTTTTTGTAAGCGTAAATCACCGTGGTATGGTCTTTGCCGCCGAATTTTCTGGCAATGGCGGGAAAAGAATATTTTAACTCCTTTCTTAGTAAAAACATTGCTACCTGGCGGGGCCTTACAATTTCTTTCCGCCTTGTTGAGTCAAAAAGATTTTTTTCTTCTAGGTTGTAAAATTTAGCTACTGTTTCAATTATTTTTTTATAGTTTGCCACGTCAAAAGGAGAAAACACAAAACCTTTTAACAGTTTTTTAGCAATTTCCAAGTTGGGGATGTTGTTATTGATTTTATAGTAAATTAATAGGCTATTGAGGGCTCCTTCCAGCTCCCGTACGTTCTTTTTTACATTAGAAGCTATATATTCTAGCACATCTTCTGGCAGTTTTATATTTTTTTCTTGAAGCTTTGTTTTAAGTATCGCCAATCTGGTTTCATAATCTGGCAGGCTTACGTCAATCGTCATACCGCCTCCCAACCTTGATCTTAGCCGTTCTTCTAGCTCTGGTATGGCGTTCGGCGGCCTATCAGAAGAAAGAATAATCTGTTTGTTTTTTTCATACAAAGAATTGAACACATGAAAAAACTCTTCCTGGCTTTTATTTTTTCCCGCAATGAATTGAATATCATCAATAATTAATACATCTATGGGAGCCAAGCTGGCCTTAAAGGATTCCATGCTATTGCTTCTAATGGCCGCCACAATGCCCGACACCAGCTTTTCAGAAGGCATGTACCTTACCTTCTTTTTTTTAGGATCGTTGGCTATTTGGTTGCCAATGGCCTGTATGAGGTGGGTTTTGCCTAACCCCACGCCTCCGTAAATAAAAAGGGGGTTATAGGCATAGCCGGGGTTTTCGGAAACCGCCAGGGCCGCAGCGCAAGGCAGCTCATTGAATGAGCCTACGACAAAATTTTCAAACGTGTAGCGAGGATTGAGGTTGGTTTCTTTGTTGATTTTAAACTCATCAAATTTAAGCTGTTCTATGTCTATCTTCGCGGTATCTGCCGCCTCTTTAACTACGAGAGCTTTTAATGATTGGGGATTAATGGTAAATTCCAATTCTTTAATGGTGGCATCTATATCATGCATTATCTTTAACATTAATTTGTAGTACTTATTACTAAGCCACTCTTTAGAAAAAGCATTGGGGACGGAAATAATCACTTTTTCATTTTCCTTAAGCGCAATCCCGGTGTTTTGAAACCACGTCGCAAAGTTTGCCTTAGAGATATGAAGCTGCATTTGTGCTAACACCGATTGCCATAGCTCAGTATTTTCCATAATTACAAACAATAGACCTGTTGCGTAATAAGTTTTTATACTACAAACCTTATTACGCAATAGGTCTAACAGATAAGTGAAATACATTTTCACTTATCTTGAATTAGGTGAGTATTACTTAATAGTGTATTTTTTCTATTTATTAACCCTTTGTCAAATTAGGGTAAAATAAGAACAACTGTGGTTAAACTGTGGATAATTTGTGTGATATGTTTCTATTTAGACGCACAATACCGATGAATTTGAAATTTGAAATTTAGGCCATTTGAATTCAATGTAAAATATTTCAAATTTCAAATTAAAATATGGTTTGACCAAGGGCCTATTTTGTACTATACTAGCCATATTATACTAAAATTAATATTAAATACAATTTAATTATGAGTTTTACCTATAAACCAAAAAAGAAAAAGAGAAAAAGGACCCATGGCTTCCTAAAACGCGCACAAACTAAAAAAGGCAGGCAGGTTATCCAAAGAAGGAGAGCAAAGGGAAGGAAGAAATTAGCGGTATAATGCGGAATTATACTAATTAACCTAATTTCTAATTAACCTAATCAAGCCCCAATACTCAAATCCCAATGAATAAGTATTTTTTATAAATTAGACATTAGAAGTTAGGATTTGATTAGAATAATTAGAGCAATTAGAATAATTAGGAATTCATTTAAGTTGTTGCCCAAAATTAACCGATTAACTAAGAAAAAGGATTTTGATGCCGTCTTTAAAAGGGGGGAAACTATAAAAAATGATTTTTTGGTATGCAAGTCAATGGGAAATCATTTGCCAGAAGGCCGTTTCGGCTTTATCGTAAGCAAGAAAGTTTCCTCCAAAGCTACCCAAAGGAATAAAATTAAGAGAAGATTAAGGGACGCAGCTTTTTATGAATTGAAAAATCTGAAAAAACCGGCAGATGTAGTTATTATTGCGTTGCCTCAAATCAATAAGAAAGAGTTTCTAGAAATACAGGCGGCTATCGCAAAATTCTTTAAAAAAATATAACAACTCCAAAGCAATGTTTGGTTTTTTAGTAACTATTTTTGATGTTCTTTTATACAAGCCCTTATTTAATGTGCTGGTGTTAATTTACAATTATTTCCCCGGACATGATTTTGGTGTTGCAATTATTGTTCTTACGGTAGTTATAAAATTTGTTTTATATCCCTTATCGGTAAAAGCATTGCACTCCCAAAAAGTTCTCCAGAGGCTTCAGCCCAAATTACAGGAGATACAGAGCAAATTTAAAAACGACAAGGAAAAACAGGCCCAAGAAACCCTAGAGCTATACCGTAAAGAAAAAATTAACCCCTTTAGCGGCTTATTCTTAGTAATTATACAGCTTCCTATTTTAATTGCGCTTTACAGGGTTTTTTGGCTGGGGTTAAAACCAGAAGAGCTTGGGAATCTTTACAGTTTTGTGGTAAACCCAATTCAAATTAATTCAATGTTTTTACAGATGGTAGATTTGGCTCAACCAAACTTAGTGTTTGCCATATTGGCGGGCATTCTCCAGTTTTTCCAGACTAAAATGTTAATGCCTAAGCCAGATAAGGCAAAAGCCAAGGATATTGGGACTATTATGCAAAAGCAAATGCTTTACTTTTTTCCATTTGTCACGGTCATTATCCTTTTAAAATTGCCATCGGCGCTGGGGCTCTACTGGATAGTGAGCGGGATAGTTTCTATCGCCCAGCAATACTATATTTTAAAAAAAGTACCCGAATAAATTTTACAGACTCCGGGAGTCTGTAAAACAAGAAACGATGAATCAAAGCCAAATCAACATTATTAAAGAAAAAGTTGAAGAGATGCTGCAGAAAATGACGGTGTCGTCTTTTGTGGTTACCGTAAATCTATCTGCTATACCACAAGAAAATAAAGAGGTTCAAGATAAAAAAGATGACCTGCTTTTGGATGTCCCAAGTGTTAACGAAGCTCCTAGTATGTATTTAGTAACTGTAGATATTACATTAGATGACCCGCAAATGTTAATTGGCCAGGGCGGGCAAACGTTATTTGAGCTTCAGAGAGTTTTAAGGATTTTACTAAATAAAAAATTAGAGAACAATTTTCACCTAAACGTAGATATTAATGATTATAAAAAAAAGAAAATTGAATACCTAAAAGGCTTGGCTAGGAGTTTGGCTGATGAAGTTGCAATCACTAAAGAAAAGAAAATATTACCCCCTATGTCAGCATATGAAAGAAGGATAATTCATACAGAGCTGTCGGGAAGGCAGGACATTATTACCGAAAGCCAGGGAGAGGGCTTTGATAGGCGCGTAGTCATTAGCCCTGTTATTTAGTAAAAATATACCAATCAAAAAACCACCGAGTCAAAATCGGTGGTTTTTTGGTGGATACAAAATTTTAGGGAGTGGTGGGAATTATAGTTATCTCCGTTATCACTTTATTATTATCTAATATTTTAGTATCGCGCAAATTAGTTGATTTAGTATTAACTACACAAACTTCACCCCCGATCAAATTATTATGAGCATAAAAAATAGTATAGTAAGTTCCATTATGTTTTATCTTACGTATGCATTCATAGTCATAATCATTGCACTGGGCACCTCCACCTCCCTCAGGATAATTTTCATATTGTCCGTTTATGGGCGTCGTTGCCGAACCATACTCATAGTAGCGGGCTCCCACACTACTGCCATTAGCATAGCTTTCTTCTACGGTGTCTGGGTATGTAGCCGTAAACCTTACTCCTATCCCCTTAAAAAATGGTTTTCTTAGCAACGCATCTGGGGTGGGTTGACCTTCCACCGGATTTTTTATGTGCAATACATTGCCAATATCAAAAGCAGCATTCCTTTGAGCATCAGTTCCTACTGAGGTAGTATTGCTGGGGCCAGCTTTTTGCGGGATTCTCGCTATATAATCTTTACTATAAAGCTCAATACTGCCACCTGCTCTTGGTCCAAGATCTATATCAAAATTTACTACATACATTGATTCGGGGAGAAATTTTTCTTCAGTCAAGAATACATTTGGTTTAGCATCTTGCCCATCTAAAATTATGCACTCACTTTCAATATTTGGCTGTGGATTCCATACTACCCGCGTACACTCCCCGGTAAATTTAGGGTTTTTATTAAAAATAACTCCATATATTTGGCGGGGGTCCTTTCCATTAACAATTCTTAATGATTTAGGTCTTTGTTCTTTATTTGCTTGAGCATCAAAACGGGGCACATCACCACTTAGTGTTAGAGAGGGGGAACTAACGCCCGTGCATTTATTGGTAAGATAGAGATAAATTCCCGGGTATTCGTAGCTTCTTTTAAAAGAAAGGATAGTGTCTAATATGGGGGTGCCTTGATTGCATGGTAATACAATAGTATTAACATCAGCGCCTCCATTTTTATTTCGATCTATCTGAAAGTTAAAATCGTTATATACCCACACTAAAAGATTTCTATAATTTGCCGGATTGCCTTCGCAGTAATAGTAAATTGTGTCATATGGTTGTGGTATATTAGCAGTGTTTGACTCTGCTTCTGGCGCTTGTATATAAAGCTCCCCATCTTCATTAAGGCCAGAACTAACAGTATAATAAACAGCGCCTGCTTTAAGGTCTGGGGCAATCGTTCTTTCATTAACTAATTCCGCATTGATAGTTCGCAGAATTATAAAAGAGGCCATTAAAAGGATGATCCCTAAAATGGCGCCAAAAATTCTGTCTTTTGCGTCGCCTATTGCCGCCGGGCTGCCCGCATTGATCAATATCTTAATTCCCGCAATAACAATAGATACCACCCCCATTATCCCGGCTGCAACTACGGCAAACGTAATAAAGTAGGCAATATATGAAAATAAATCGGTGGGGCTAGGAGCTCCTGGAATGGGAGGGTAGTTTACCTCCGATGCCAAAATCAAGGTACTTTGCGGTAATATAACAGCTATAAAGATCAGTACAACAATAACTTTTTTATATTTTTTTGGCATTTGCATATTATTACAATTGTAACACATTACTGCTGTTGTTGTAATTTTTTCCTTGCCTCCCTGATTTTTTCAACCTCCCCGGGGCTGGTAGTTATAATCTGGTCTTCGGTGTAGCTGGCTTTTACGCCGATATAGACATGCTTTTTTCCGGCAAAGAAAAGGCCTTCTCCCACATTGGCATCCAATAAAAGTGTTTTTTCCTGTTCGGTTAAGTCAAAGGTGGTTTGCAGTACGTCAAGAGCCGCCGGAGACTGTTTTAACAAAAGCTGCAGCGAAGAATTGGTAATAATGGCTTTGCCATATGAAGACTTCATAAAATCTTCTATGTCTTGGGTTATGGTAGTTACCCCCAGCCAATATTTTCTGCCCCTTTTTACCAAGCCAAACAAGAATGAAGCTCCATCTTCTGATTGCATCAGCCACCAGGCTTCATCAATAACCAGAATCCTCTTTTTTACCGTGCTCCTGATGATATTCCATACGTAGCGCATGACCATAAACAGGGCAATGGGTTTTAAAGATTCTTCCATATCCCGTATGCCAAACACAATAAAGTTTTTTTCAATCGTAATATTTGATTTTCTATTAAAAAATCCCGCAAACGTTCCCTGGGTGAATTTTTTAAGGCGCCTGGCTAAGGATTCAGCTCCGGTCATATTTTCTAAAATTTCCGCAAAGTCAGACATTACCGGTATATTTTCCTGCCAGGTAGCAGGGTCAGATTGGGGGGTAATATCCCGTATGGCGTAAGTTTCGGTAAGGGCTTGGTCTAAGATGCTGTCTTCTTCCGGCGTCAATCCGCCTAGCATAATTCTTAACAATCCCACTAAATTTATTACGTTTGACCGCAAAATGTCATCTACGCTGTCATCGGGCCCTGGCACTGGCAAGTCAAAAGGGTTTACGTGGTAATCTGATGTTAGTGATATCTTAAAGAAATCTCCTCCCACTCCATCAGCCAAAAATTCATATTCATTTTCAGGGTCAATAACAATCACATCAACTCCCCACATTAGGTATCTCAATATTTCCAGCTTTATGGCGTATGATTTCCCGGATCCTGACTTGGCAAAAACCACCATGTTGGAGTTTTCTAAGGTAAAACGGTCAAATAATACCAAAGAATTATTGTGGCCATTAATGCCGTATAAAATTCCCTCGTTAGAGCTTAAATCAAATGACGTAAATGGAAAGGTGGTGGAAAGCGGTTCGGTGTTCATAGGAATGTGGACCGAAAGCAAATCCATTCCGTAGGGGCTGGTGGAAATAAACCCTTCTTTTTGTTTGAATAGGGCGGGCTTTATATAGATTAGTCGGGATTCAAAAATTGACCGCAGAGTTGATTCTACTTCCCGCATTTGTTCCGCATTGTCCCGGTATACGGTAATATAAAGCCCAAACCGGAACATTTTTTCCTGGGCAGTAATTATCTTATCTCTTAAGGTTTCAATGTCCTGGTAGCCGGTTTCAAGCGCCGGATCGCGGATTAACCCCTTTTCCTGCCGCTCCATTAATTCAGAGGAAACTTGGGTAATTTTTGACCTTAATTTTTTTAAAATCAATTCACTGTTAACGGGATGGATGAAAAAAGATATGTCCATAGGGACATTGAGGTTAATAGCGGGGGAAAGCCAGCCTGTGTTTAAATACCTAGGATAAGAAAAGATGAAAAAAGATTTGGTGAATTTTTCGCCCAAATTAATATGGTCCTGGGTTATCCCGATGTAAGGAGGCGCAATAATATCCTTTATATTAAGAGTCTCTTCTTCAAAGAACCTTTCTTCTGTTTCTCCTTTTTGCTTATTTTCTTTTTTACTAAAAAATGACATGTTTTGAAATTATTCTAATTATACTAATTGCTCTAATAATACTAGCCAAGGGAGGCATAGGGGAAACCGCAGTTTCACGTATGCCGACCGAGCGACGTATTATATAAATCCTATTTCTATTATTCTAAATATGCAAAGCATATTTTCGTCGCCGCTTGGCAATAAATATTTGTGAATCTTTATTGCCTTCGCTTGCTAGAAAATAATGCCTAATTCCTTAATTCCCAAATTACGTTTGGGAATTGGGGCTTGGGAATTGGGATTTGATTAGAACAATTAGAAATTAGGTCAATTAGAATAATTATTTCAGCAGTTCTGGCACTACTTCCGGCGAGTATCCGATTTCTGCTTCACTGGGGTGGTGGGTTGCCCAAAATAGTTCAATCAACTCCGGGGTGGTCAGGGGAATAACGTCTAATCCGCACCTCTTTAACCCCATGGCTACAAATTCCATCCTTTGCCAAAGCTGGTTTTTGCACTTTTCAAAGTCTTCATCTTTTATTATCGGCTTATTCTCCCCTTTGCTTTTCTTGCCTAATCCTAGCATTTCAGAGAAATTAAATTTGCTTACCGCAGATCCAACTCCCAGTATTTCTGCTAACGTATATGGCACCACCACATAAAAGCTTTTTGTCATTACATTGTCTCCTTTCACTAGCTCTCGGATAAATTCTCCGTATGAGGCAGTTTGTGCTTTCATGAGCTCGCTCGTTTGGTTTTCTTCTAATGCTTTAATGTTGTCTAAGTAGGGGGTGATATTGATGTTTCTGGATTGTATGATAATCTGGCACGAAAAATCCAGCGAGTTTAAAAAACTCTGGAAGGCATAAATAATGGCTGACTGCTCCTCGTCAGATTTTAAGGCAAAATTAATAGAGGAAACCATTAATATCCCCCGTATGTTGTTATTTTTCAAGATCACAATGCCTTCTCTAATGTCTTGAATTTCTAAAAAATCTTGTGTCGCCGGCTCCATGTTTTGAAATTATTCTAATTATACTAATTAATCTAATTTACCTAATCAATACTTAATTTTTTAATTTCTAAAGGCTTTTTGTTAACTTTACGATAAATAGCATTAAAGATTAAGTGTAATTCTTTAGCTTCCTGCCAAAAAACTCGTGCTTCTTCTCTTAATGCTGGCACTGCAGCAGCTATCATCCTTAGCCAGTATTTTGTTTCTCTGCCCTCTTTTTTGCAAATTCCTATTTTATGCTTAAAGTCTTTGCCAGATTCTGCATCGTCTGCTTCACAGTAATTTGAGCCCATAGAAGTTCCGGATGCTACTAATTGAGGAATAATTCTTTGAGTAACTGGATTTACTGGAATGATTTTTGCAAAATTTATAATATCTTCTCCGAATTTAGCAGTTCTTTCTTCTAAATCGTATTTTGTATTTTTTTCATTGGACATTAGGGTTTGATTAGAACAATTAGAATAATTAGGTTAATTAGGATAATTACTTCCTCACCTCTATCATCTTCTGCGCTGCTCTTAGTTTGCTGGGCTGTAGTTTTGGGGCCGGAACTTCAACGGGTTTTTTAAATTCTTGCTTTCTTTCTGTTTCGGGCCGTGCATTTGTTCCCCTTTTACTCCAGGTGTAGTTTTTTTTACCTACCATAAATCCAAGCATATTAAGCACAACAGTTACTATGGATGCGTTCTGAACCTTCACAAAGGCTATGACGATAACCGTTATCATAATAAGGGCCGCGGCGCCCAAAAAGAGGGAATAAGGGGCTAGAAAATATATAATAAGGCAAACAGCTCCTCCTCCTGCAAGCAGAAAAAATTGCCGGAATGTTAGGAAAAAGATAATTTTTCCTTCTTCTTCAATAAATTGTGGAATGGGATATTGTGACATATTGTTAGGGTTTAGCGTATAGGGTATAGCGTTTAGTTAGTTAATTTTTGTTTTCTAATTTATTAATCATTACATTCAACATTTTTAATACTTCTTCTAGTAGTTCCTCGGTAGGTTTATAGTGTATGTTCTTATATAAATCTTTTGCTATTATTAATTGGGTCTCTAACTCTGTTGATGAACCATAAGAAATTCTTAAAAATTGTAAATATTCTTTTAAATTTTTTCTTGAGTATCCCTCGGCTATATTTGAAGGAATAGATATTGCTGCTCTTCTCATTTGTGAAGTTATTCCATAAAGTTCGCTCTGTGGAAAGTTGCTTGTTAAAATATAAACTTTTTTTACTAATTCAATAGATTTTTGCCAAACTATGAGTTTTTTATAGGATTCTAAATACATAATGAATTAGGGTTTAGGTGTTGGAGTCTAGCGTTTAATTAGTTTTGTCTATACCCTAACCCCTAGACGCTAAACCCTAATCAAGAGTTTCTCGGTACGAATCCGGTCCCTTACTTTCTTCTTTCTGCTGAATTACCGTTCTTGCCTTCTGTAGTTTTTCCGCGTTTTCTTCTACATTAGCGGTTTCTATTTTTTTGCTATAAGGCAAGGGAGATTTTTGGGATTCGGCCTGAATGATTTCTTTCTTTTTCAGTGGTTCTTCTGTGGGTACTTTTTTAGCATAAGGAATAAGTTTTTGCTTAATGTCTCGCACTATTTTTTCAGCATTTTCTTTAGAAGTTTCGAGATGTTTTGCCAGTAGTTCAATTAACTTTTTTTCAGGGATCTTTTTTTGTGCAAGGGTTATCGCTGCGTCTTTGGCTACGCTAAATTTAGGCTCTTTCTCTTGTTTTAATTTATTAATGAATTCTTTATTATTTTCCTCAAGTCCATTATTTTTCAAAATTTCATCAATAACTTCAACTATTGTGGTATCTTCTGGTAGGTTAAAGACTATTCGTTGATTATTAATTTTTTCCATAATTAACCAAATTTAAGACAATGCTCTAATCGCTTTTAATTTAGCTGCCCATTGATCTGCTTCATCGTTATTTCCAGTTGCATAAGCATTCAATACTTTTGCTTGGATATCTGCTTCTAAAGCTTTAAGTTTTTCAATTTTCTTAGTTGAGAGCCCCTCTTGCTTATTAGCTTCACTTATCTTTTTAGCGCTGACATTTTTCACTAATTCCAAGTCAAATGCATCATCAGAGAGGTCTTTTCTAATAGAACCAGCGGTGAGCTTTTTATATGCGTTTGACTTAACTTCTTGTTGGGCTCTAATAAAGTCAGGCGATGTTGTTGGAACCATTGTTGGATTTGGTACGCCATTTTTAGTAAGTTGTTCATGTATTCCCTTTGTATCATATTCAGCATATTTGGGGTCAATTTTCTTAGCTTCATACATGGCCTTTGAACCATATTTTTCTGAACCCTGAATTAGTGTGGCAGTTTCTGCGAAGCTGCCAACCATGCCAAGTATATTTCTTTTTATAGCTTCTTCTAATGCTAGTTTGCCTCTTGCGGTTTCTTGTTTTGCTTCGGTTGCTATATCTTGATTGCTCATTTTCTTAAATTCACTATCATCCATTTTAGCATAAGCATCTCTGATTACGGTATTTTCAGCATCAGTTTGCATGTCTTTAAATTGAGCTGCATTTGGATTATTCATGTCATGCTCAAGATATGCGTTACCTGTTCGAGGATTAGTTTTGCCAATAAGTTTTCTCTTTTCTTGATTAACTGCATCCGTATCGTAGGCTCCATAGTCAGCATTTACCTTTGAAAACTCCTTCATAGAGATTGTGCTGGGAGCATTGCTTTTGATAAATTCAATAAGTTGCCTTTGTTGTGCGTTATCAAGATTACCGAACTCCTTATTCTTCAATAGAGCTTTTGTAAGTCCCACTGTTTCTTGTATTTTAGTTGGATCAACTGGAGTTATAGAAAGCAACCGATTATCTCTAAATTTAGAGGCTAACTTAACTCTTTCTTCAGAACTCATGGCAGACATTTTTTCTTCAGATTCAGATGTAGATACTTGCTTTTGCAACATTTGTTGTCTCATTCTATCAGCTGTACCTTTTCTAACCCCAGTAAGAGGCTCAAATCTTTCTGCTAATTTTGTTCCATAATAACTCATTCCCTCTTTAGCCCTTTGTGCAGCTCCAGGAATTCCAGTAGCCCTTAAGGCTGCCGAGGCGCCGCCAGTGGCAACTGCGGCAGTTGCTCCAATCACTACGCCAGCAACAGCTTTTGCAGTGTCTATCACTGTGGTCGCTACAATACTTGATTTCTTTGCCGATTTATATCCGGCAAATAAAAATCCCTGAACAATTAGAAGATGCATCCATATTTTCGGCATAGTATCTAGAACTGATTCTCCCTGAAATGTGGTAAAAATATTAGAACCAGATGTTGAAAATACAGTTAGAATGCCTACTGATAACTTAAGAAAGAAAGCAGCAATTACTCCGGAAAAACAAGCAGTAAGGAAACGATGGAGCCAATTGCTAAAAAACTTTTTTGTGGCCGGAAAAATAAAAGCTACAAAAGCTAGTGGAGAAAAGATAAATAAAATTGCCAGCATAATATATCTTTCTATAAATACTAAGGTTATTAGAAACAATATTACCGCTACGGCTAAATATATTGCTGCAAAAATATATTCTGCACTTATATAGGTTAAGCCTATGCCTATTGGGGCATACCAATCTTTTGCTTCGCTCGCCGAAGCTATTGCTTGGTTATATAATGGATCTACAATATTGTTGTGAGCTATATTTAGGGAAGAAATAATAGTACCTTGCTGTTCTCCTCCCACCACAAGGTGTTTCATTACCAAGTTTGATGCATCAATCATGATTCCAACAAATACCGTGGAAAAATTAACTAAGAGAGCAACCCCTATAAGTGTCGGCAGTAACTTTTTTGCCCCATAATCTTCACGAAATTTTAAAATAGTGGCTAATGCAATGGTAATAAGCCCCAGCACAATAAACATGTTGGCATAGCTTTTTATAATATTCCAACTGCCAAGAAAGACAGGATTACGAGTTATTGCCCATTGATCTCCAGGATCTTGGATCATTTCACTTAACACATAGTTAAATGTTGCATACGCCATGTTAGCAAGCATTCTGAAAATCCATGTTGCTGTTATAGCTGGCAATGCAATAAATGATATTACAATGAATGCTGCTACTCTCTCGGGAGCATATCTTATTGAATCTATTATTTTATCCACCCATTCTATTGCAAATGTTGTTTTTGGCAAAAAAATTCCCGAGATAACAAAAAAGAGCAAGATAAAAAACAGTATCTTTTTTTGTTTCAGAATAGATGAGAAAAAATCACGCATAAATATTTCTTCATTTTAGCATAATTATAGAAAGCAATACACCCAGATTTATTCACACCGGGAAGCTATTTGCAAGGCTAGTCCAATTTTCTATCGTCAGTGTTTCTGCCCTCTGTGATGGCCGTATATTGTTGGTTAAAAGCCATAAATTTATTTTTTCTTTATTCATTTTCAGGCTTACAGATAAGTTATTTAATAGTTGTTTTCTAGGATGGGAAAACCCCGCTTTTGCCACCTTAAAAAACAAATCTATATCTTTTTTTTGGGGCGGTTTCGCGCTTGCTCCGCTATCGCTTTCAGGCGATTTTGCAGGGTTAATTTCTGCGTAATTCCGCGGCACAATCTTAATAATGGCAGAGTCAACGTTTGGAGAAGGCCAAAAGCATTTTTTTGAGACGTATGATATAATTTCGGGTTTAGCATAATACTGTACGGAGACTGCTAGCAGGCTCATGTTTGGCGGCTTGGCGCAAATTCTTTGAGCCACTTCTTTTTGTATCATAAATACCATGGACGTTGGAGAATTTTCCATCTCTAAAAACTTTCTTATGACCGGAGAGGTAATATAATAAGGCAGGTTAGCAACCAATTTATAATTTTTTGGCAATTGAATATTGGAATTTGATTGAAAATTGATAATTGATAATTGAAAATTCATTTTAAGAATGTTGCCATTAATTATATCAACATTCATAAAATTACTAAGGGTTTTTTTAAGAATTTCAATAAAAACAGCGTCTTTTTCTATGGCAATGACTTTTTTGGCTTTTTCTGCCAATGCTTTGGTAAGAGTTCCCAGCCCGGGTCCTATTTCCAATACCGTGTCTTCTTCGGTAAGCTGGGCGGCTTCTATAATGTTATTAAGCGTTTTTTCATCTATCAAAAAATTCTGGCCCATCCCTTTTGAGGGCTTAGTTCCAAATTCAGTCAGCAGGTTTTTTATGGTAGCGATTGAGAGTAAATTCATTTGATATTTGACCTATTATACCATGCGATAATTTGAATTAAAAATTAGTTAAATTACGTATATTATGGACAAAAATCACTACTCTTGGCATTGTGGATAAGTCTTGACAGAGGGGCTTAAAGGGGATAAAATTGATTTAATACTTAGTTAATCTAAACATTACCTATTGTTTACCTTTTTTAACGAAAAATTCACCCAGTTAAATAATCCCGCTAAAAGCGGGGTTAAAATCCAAAGGATTTTATTTAACCGGGTAAAAAATATAGGCAGCTTTCTTTGTTCAAAAAGATTTAAAAACCCTCTTTTTTATTTTGGGTTTTTTTCTTTGGTATTGTTAGGCCTATTGTTTTCCGGTTCAGATAGTTTGGCTAGATTAAGCTATTTTAAAGAAGGCGAGGTGCTCTCTTTTAATTCCTTTTTTGAGAACGAAAATTCAGATGCTGGCGATCTCTTTTTTGACCAAAGCAATATCATGGTGCGTGAAACCCCTGATTTAAAGATCATTGAGGATAATTTTGTTTATGGTATTTCAACGCCGCGGGTGCTGACTACGCAAACCCTGGGAGCTATTATGGGGGGGTCTGAACAGGTCCAAGAGAGAAAAGATGTAACCGATTACATAGTTCAACCGGGAGATACCATAGAATCTATTGCCCAAAGCTTTAATGTCTCGGTGAATACGCTTCTCTGGGCAAATAGCCTTTCTAAAAATTCAACTCTTAAGACGGGCCAAAAGCTGGTTATCTTGCCAGTTTCGGGGTTGCTCCATATTGTAAAATCCGGCGATACCATAAGTGATTTAGGCAAAATATATAAATCAAAAACCGAGGACATTGTTGCCCTTAACGGCCTTAGTGGCGAAGGGGATATTTTTATTGGGGATATATTAATTGTTCCGGGGGGCTTTATGCCGCAAAAGCTAATTCCCTCTATTGGAATTGGAATCACTCCGTTGGCTGATAGTTTCTTTATTTTCCCTGCCGAAGGACAAATTAGCCAAGGGCTTCACTATTATAACGGCGTAGACGTGGCTAATAAGTGCGGAACCCCTATTTATGCTGCGGCCGCGGGAACGGTGCAGAGAACAGCGTCTAATGGAAAATGGAACCTGGGGATGGGAAACCATATTACCGTATTGCATTCTGGGGGGATAGTCACTTATTACGGACACCTTACCACGTTATTTGTAAAACCCGGCGATCAGGTTAATGTAGGCGATAGGATTGGCTTAATGGGAAGAACCGGAAAGGCAACAGGATGCCATGTGCATTTTCAGGTCATGGGAGCTAAAAACCCCTTAGCTAAATATTTAATAGGATCATTGCTTAAATATAAATGATCTTAAAGTTAAAAAATTAACATAAAAATGTGTTAGGCTAAGCCTAACACATTTTGTTTGCAAGGGAGTTGCTTAATCTTTCAATCGGTACATTAAAGATTCTGCGATATGGTCATGCTGTATGTTCTCGCTCCCTTGCAAATCTGCAATGGTCCTGGCAACCTTTAGGATTCTATGATATCCTCGCGCAGATAATTTGCCGGAGTCAACATACTTTTTTAAAAGATTCTGGGACTGTCCGTCATGCTGGCAATACTTTTTAATTTCCGGGAAATTCATTTCCGCGTTTACTAATATGTTCCCTGCCTGCAGAGGCAGGTCGTTCTTAAACCGTTCCTTTTGGATTTCCCTAGCTTTTTCTATCCGCTCTTTTACCAATTTACTCTGGTTGTTTTCCAAAGACTGTGAAGCAAGTTTTTCATATTTTACCGCCGGCACTTCAATAAAAATGTCCATTCTATCCATGAGGGGCCCTGAGAGCTTTCTTTTGTACATAGAAATTTGCGAAGGAGAGCAAGAGCAGGGCCTATCTGGGCTATTTAAATATCCGCAGGGGCACGGATTGCTGGCGCCAACCAGCATAAACCGGCTGGGAAAAGTGAACGTATGTTTTGCCCGGGAAACGGTAATCTTCCCATCTTCAATGGGTTGGCGCAGAGATTCCAGCACATCTCGGTGGAATTCGGGAAACTCGTCTAGAAATAATACTCCTCGGTGGGCCAAGGTTATTTCTCCGGGCCTGGGAGGGTTCCCTCCGCCTATGAGGGCTACGTCAGAAGATACGTGGTGGGGAGATCTGAAAGGCCTGAAATTTATAAGGGTTTGATGTTCTGGCAATAATCCCGCAATGCTATAAATTTTGGTAACTTCTAAAGCTTCCGCAAACGTCAATTTAGGCAGTATGGAAGGCAGCGATTTTGCCAGCAAGCTTTTTCCTCCGCCCGGCGGGCCAAAGAAAAACAGGTTATGCGCTCCGGCTGCCGTAATTTCCAGTGCCCGCTTGGCATATTCTTGGCCCTTTACCCAACCAATGTCCACGGAATTTTCTGGGCTTGGGACGGAATGTTCGTCTTGCGGCAAAAAGGCCGGAATTGGTTTCCTATTTTCTAAATGGGCCAGAGTTTGGGCTAAAGATTCTACGCCAATAACGCTTATGTCTTTTACTAAGGCCGCCTCCTTGGCATTTTGTTTTGGCAGAATTATTTCTTTTAAACCCTGCTTTTTAGCAAGCAAAGCAAACGATAGGGCTCCTTTAATCGGCCTTAAGTTTCCATCTAACGATAATTCTCCTAAAAATATTTTATCTTTTGTAATAAAATTAGTTTGCTTTGATGCCACTAAAAAAGCCAATGCTATTGGCAGATCATAGAGGGAGCCCTCTTTTTTTAAATCAGCAGGGGCTAGGTTAACTAAAGTTCTAAGAGTCCGGCTATGGGGAGATGATAACTTAGAGCTTTTGATGGCGGCTTCAATCCGTTCTTTAGATTCTTCTACGGCTTTGTCCGGCAACCCTACAATAGAAAAAGAACGCAATCCGTGGGAAACATCAATTTCTACCTCTACAAGCTTGGCATCTAATCCCGCAATGGCGGCTGAAAAAACTTTACTTGGCATATGCTTTTAATACAGATTTATTATATCACCTTATTTTATAAATAAAAAAGGCGTTGAGGTTCTCTCAATGCCTTTGGATGGGTTCCCAGCATATAGCCGGTTACTTTTTTTTGGATTTTAGTTTGGGGGCCAGTGAGCTGGTGCTTGTTTTTTGCGCAACGGGTGGAGCTGCGCCAGATATCGTTTTTTGGCAAACTAGCTCTTCAGTGTGGTAATCTATCAACTGGAATGTTGCAGGACGAGTGAAGTAAAGAACCCTTTCTTTTATGGTGTCGCATTCGCCAGTAATCAGGTCTATTTTTGTTAGTTCTCCGCGAGCTACTTTCTTAGGCGGCTCTGATCCAGCTGATTTGTTCTGCGACTGGTAAAATAGAACGTAGCGTTCTTTGTCCGTTTTGATCTTCCCTTTTATTGTAATATAGTATCCGTCTGTGCCATCGGTAGACCACTTGCCAGTTATTTCAAGCCCTCGGGACGAAAAATCTCCGGGAAGCTTTTCTGGTGTCTTGTCGTTGTTGGCAGCAATCGTATTTTTGCTACTTGCTTCGTTTTTGGGAACAAGCATGCTTGTTGTGCCTGCAACACTGTTCTTGCTGGTAGCAATGAAATAGCAGAGCGCCGCCAAAACAACGATAAAGGCCAATTCCATCCAAGCAATGGTTTTGAGAACCGTAACTTTAGTTTGCGGATAATCCTGAAGGATTGCACCCACTTTGGTATTTTTCATAGGCTGGCTGCCATTCTTATTAGTTGCCAGCTCGGCAAGGGGCAAGGTCTTGCCGCTTGTTTTCGCATTTAACGATCCGGGAAGAGGCGTAATGGCCTCAGTACGAAGCTGTGCGTTCATGGTAATTTCCCCCTTCTGAAGATTAAATTGACAAAGGTCAGATCATTGAGAACAACATGCTCTCAATGCTAGTTTTATTATACATTATGGGATATAGTTGTCAACGTGCTACTTTATTATATTAGCATATCATTAATTTTCTATTAAAAAATCCGAGCTACAGCTCGGATTTTCAAAAGACAATATTCTATTAGCTGTTGCACTGGATACACAGCCTTGCTTCAGGGCACGCTAATAGCCTTTTTTCTTCAATTCCTTTGCCGCACTTTTCACAGGCTCCATAGCTACCGCTTCCCATTTTTTCTAGGGCCAAGTTAACGTCTTTAAGCTTTAATTCAAGTCTATGCTCTAACGATAATAGGTTATCGTATTCTTCAACTTCATCAGCTTTTTCTTCCATATCGGTGCCTTCGCTATTAGGCCGCTTTGCGTCCCAATTATCTTTTATATTCTTATCTTCTGTGGCGAAACTTTCCAACTCTTTGGTTAAAGAAGCCTTTTCCTGCTCTAATTTTTTCTTTAACTCGTCAATGAAATTTTTTTCCATAAATCTCTCTTAGATTAATAATTTTATATTACGCCCTAGAATTATTCGAATCATCATGATTATTTTTATCGGATAATGACGCCCATCGTTCAACATCTTCCATGAATTTTCTCCTGCGTTCTTCCTCAATCTTAGTAGACTGTACAAACTTTTCTTTTACCGTTGGCGGAACTGCTTTTAGAGTATTCTTTTCTGCCGGCCTCGAAAGCTTCGACGGCTCTATTGGCATATGTTCCTTTGGTTTTTCCATCAATTCTTGCTTTGCGGTTTCTTCTGAAGGCAGAATGCTAAAGTTAAGCTCTTTTAGGGCGCTATTAATTTCTGCAATTTTTGTTTTTAAATCGCCTTTTTCCAAAGTAATTTTTTCATATTTCGCATCAATGTCTTGGATTTTCTCTTCTAATTTTGCTAAGTGTTCTTCTATGGGCCATCGTTTCTTTTCTATTTTTTGCCTTTGATCTTCAAGTTTCCAGCGCTCTTTTTCTAGGTACTGCCTTTGCGCAACAATAGTATTTTCTTTCTCCCTATTTTCTATCTTTGTTTTTTCCGCTTCAATTTTCTTTTCTTCTTCTATGAGGGGGTTAAGTTTTTTCTGCAAATCTTTCTGTTGGAGCGACAGCTGGTTTTTTTCTGAAACAAGGGGAGACTCTTCCTTGGCGATGATGGTTAGCTGATGTTCTAGTTTAGCCCGCTGCGATGTGAGCAGAAATATTTTTTGTTTTTCAGTCTCGGTAGCGGGCGCTTTATGCTCTATTTCTGGAAAAGGTTCTTTTGCAACTTTTTCCTGTGCGGCCTTTTGCCCAGAATCTTTTACAGTACGAATCGGCTCGGGCGCCGGCCAAGAGATTGGGTAGGTAATTTTTTCTTCGTATTGGCCTACCTTCAAATTTTCCTCCCTTTCTTCCGGGGCATTTACCCCAATTTTTTTATCTTGCGCCGGGGGTATTTGCTTATCTGCGGATTCTGGAGCAGGAGATGATTTTTGGACGGGTTCTTTGGCGATTTTTGCGGCAACTATTTTTTCACTTTCTTTTACAACGTCAGCCTCCCTTAATTGTTGAAGGTCTTTTCGCATGGTTCTGATGTTAGTCCTCTGCAGCAATTCTTTTGCTTGTATTTCTTTGGCGTCTGCTGGCATTTATTAGGATTTAAGGCATAGCTTATAGGATTTAGCTTTCTACTAAAGCTATATGCTGTCCGCTATCGTTTGCGAGGTTTGAATCCGGCCTCTATTGCCGAAAGATTTATCCTCCCTAATTCATCAATGGAAACCACCTTTACGGGAATGACATCGCCTTCTTTTACTACTTCCTGCACATTTTTTATCTGGTGGGGGACAAATTTAGATATATGCACCAGTCCTGATTGGCCGGGCAGTATGTCTACAAATGCGCCAAAATCCATAATCTTTCTTACGATTCCCTCAAAGGTTTCTCCAACCATGACTTCTCTTACAATGCTTTTTATCCTATTGGCGGTGGCATCAACCGATTCTTGGTCTTGGCCCACAATAAATACCAAGCCGGAATCTTCAATGTCTATGCTGACGCCGAACTCCTGGATCATTTTGTTTATTACGCTTCCTTTCGGCCCTACCACTTCCCCGATCTTCGCAGGGTTAATTTGCAGTGAAAGTATTTTAGGCGCGTACATAGAAAGCTTTTTGCGCGGTTCGGGAATTTCTTTCTTTATTATATCAAGAATTTTCAATCTTGCATCCTTTGCCCTTTCTAAGGCCTCTTGAATAATGTTTCCATCAATGCCATCAATTTTTATATCCATCTGGATTGCGGTAACGCCATTTTTTGTTCCGGCGACCTTAAAATCCATATCTCCAAAATGGTCTTCAGGCCCTTGGATATCGGTTAACACTTTATACTTTCCGGATTGCTCATCTTTTGCCAATCCAATAGAGATTCCTGCCACGGGTTCTTTGATGGGTACCCCAGCGTCCATGAGCGCTACCGTGGCAGCGCACACTGAAGCCATGGAAGTAGATCCATTGCTGGATAGCGCCTCTGAAACAATTCGTATGGTGTAGGGGAACACATCAGCTGATGGGATAACCGGCAGCAATGCTTTTTCGGCTAAATGGCCGTGGCCGATTTCCCTCCTTTTGGGCCCTCGCAAAGGCGCCGTTTCACCGGTTGAAAAGGGCGGAAAATTATAGTGGTGCAAAAATCTTTTTTTGCCGACAATTTCCATCCCCTCTAAAATCTGCTGGTCGGTCGGTCCGCCTAGGGTCAAAATAGATAAAATTTTTGTTAATCCGCGGCAAAAGACTCCGCTGCCATGGGTTCTTGGCAAGACGCCAACTTCACAGGAAAGAGGCCTGATTTCTTCTATTGTCCTGCCATCGGGCCGCTGGTTTTTTTCCAAAATATTCCGTATGATTATTTTTTCAATTTCCTTTTCAAAAAACGGCAACACCTGTTTTTCTTTTTCTTGATCAGGATATTTCTCTTTGATAAAAGCGCTTAACGGCTCTTGCAATGCATCTGCTTGGCCCAGGTTTTTTTCACCCGGGTTGGCATGAGTAATTGCCTTTTCCAGCTTATCGCCCAAAAATTCATGGATATCCTTTTCAATATCTAACTCCACTGCGGGCGCAAACGGCATTTTTTCTTTTCCTATTTTCGCTATGATCTTTTTTTGGAAATCAATGATTTTTTTCAGTTCTGGTTCGGCGAATGCCGTAGCTTCCAATATTTCACTTTCTGTCACTTCTTTTCCTCCCATTTCAATCATATTAATGAGGATTTTCCCGTCTTTTTCTATGGCTGACAATGTTAAGTCCATGCTGCCTTCAGCCCTTTGCCTATAGTCAGGGTTAATGACAAACGATCCATTGGTTTTGCCAATCCTTATAGCCGCCAGAGGCCCGTTCCAAGGAATCGGTGAAATGGCCAAAGCAAAAGAAGCGGCTACCATGGCCGATATATCAGGATCATTTTCGCTGTCCCATGAAAGGCAGGTAGTGATAACCTGGACCTCTTTTTTAAAGTCTTTGGGGAACAAGGGGCGTACGGCCCTATCAATCATCCGTGACGTTAAAATAGCTTCATCGGTAGGCCTGCTTTCCCTTTTGAGAAAGCGCGAACCGTAAATTCTTCCTGCGGCGTAAAACTTTTCTTCGTATTCTACGGTAAGCGGAAAAAAATCCTGTCCCTCCACGTTCTTAGGAGACATGGTGGCGTTAGCAATAACTTCAGTGTCGCCGTATTGCACCAAGCATGAACCCGAGGCTTGAGGAGCCCAGTCGGTAAGCTTGATTTTAAAAGCCTTGCCCCCAATTTGCAGCTCAAATATTTCTTTATCCATTTTTTATAGCGACACCAATTACTAATCGCACACTAATGTACGAATACGAACCCATTGTTCGTAGTTGGTAAATTAGGGTGTCATTTGTAGATTAGTGTTGCTTATAATTATTTTAACAAGTATTTTTCTGACTCATCCATGTCAATAAACTCGTCAGCTATTTCTTTTAATTTTGCGGAAGTGCTTCTGCCGAATGCCATAACCTCTACCCTTCTGCCTTGGTTTTTCAAATATTCAACCAAAGAAATAAAATCGCCATCGCCTGAAACCAAGACTATGACATCCAGCCCTGGAGAGGTTCTAATGGCGTCAATAACAATGCCTACGTCCCAGTCAGCTTTTTTGGCTCCGCCGTACCATTCTTGTAGATCTCGTACTCGTGTCTCAATTCCTAATTTTGATAGCGCATCAAAGAATGGTTTTTCCTCGCCCGTTTTTGTCCTTACCACATACCCGAACGCCCTGATAAATTTTCTTCCGGCAACGGCGGTTTTTAAAACTTCGCGGAAATTAACCTTAGATTGGTATAAATTTCTGGCAGAATAGTATAAATTCTGCACATCAATCAACACTTCAACTCGTTGTTCTTTAGACTTTGTTAGCATGCGATTGAATTACTTCTTCAGCCCCAATTTCTTAATAATTTCCTTGTATCGTTTTTCATCGTTCTTTTGAAGGTAGCTTAACAATTTCTTTCTTTTTACCACCATCCTAATAAGCCCTCGTTTAGAATGGATATCTTTCGGATGTTCTTTTAAGTGCGCGACTAATGCATCTATTTCTTCTGAAAGCAGGGCAATTTGCACATCTGAAGAGCCGGTATCCTTTTCATGGATACTGTGTTCTTTTATTAGCTTTTCTTTTTTCTCTTTTTTAAGCATAAGATTTATAGTTCACGTTAATTATATGATTTTTTAAATACAAAAGAAAGCAACTGCTTTCTTTTGTATTACTATAGTATATTTTTAGTTCTTTGTAAACCCCTTTAGAGATATTTGGCAGGGAAAGTGTGCGCCCGATTGGATTCGAACCAATGACCTTATCCTTAAGAGGGATTTGCTCTGCCAACTGAGCTACGGGCGCACGTGAGTTACGAGTGCAATTATTGAAGGGTTAAAATGCGCTCCAATTTCCTGCTCTCGTATACCCTATTGCTTTTAACACAAAATCAATAATTAACCAAGAGCCGAAAATTAAGAGAATAGCTATAATTGACCACTTTATGATATTTTTTGCCCTTCCTGCCAATCCTGGATTGCCTCCAGAAACCAGCAACATAACTCCCCCAACTACTATCATTAAACCTGCAAGCGGAGTTGCAATGTCCCAGACAAAGAAATAATAAACTCTTCCAATCATTTCAAAAAGGTCTAAAAGCTCGCAGGGGCAATCAGGCTTTTGCCCGCAAGGCACCAGCGAAGTCTTAAATTCTGGGCATACTGATGCCTGTGCTACTCCTGAAAACAACAGTAACACAGTTAATGATAATAGGAATAACGGTAAAAATTTTTTCATAAGAATAAGGATTAGCAAAATGCGCTGTGCTCCCGGAGGGACTCGAACCCCCAATAACAGGTTCGAAGCCTGTCGTGATATCCATTTCACCACGGGAGCAATTAATTAAATGATTTTACGATAAAAATTGAAAAAAAGCAAACTTTACTATACTATGAATCTAGAATCTTGTATCTGGTAGCTTGAATGGAATGTTGAATATAGAATTTTACGGTTCGTATTCTAGCTTCAAGATACAAGATTCCAGATTCTTAATAATGGTTATCCCACAAGAGGTAAAATCCATACTGAAGAAGTTGAAAGACGCGGGCTATCAGGCTTATATCGTCGGCGGATGCGTCCGTGATTTTTTGCTTGGCATAGAACCCAAAGATTGGGATGTTGCTACGGAAGCTGCGCCAGAAGAAATCCAAAAAGTGTTTCCTGATAATTTTTATGAGAATAAATTTTTGACCGTAACGGCAAAAACAGGAAGCGAGAAAATCCCAGAAGTTGAAATTACAACCTACCGGCTAGAAGCCAAATATTCAGATAAGCGCCATCCTGATGAAATAAGATTCGCTAAAAGTTTAGACGAAGATGTGGCAAGAAGGGATTTTACCGTAAATGCAATGGCCATTGGTATTAAATCCGAAGCACGAAATTCGAAATCCGAAATAAAGATAAAATCCAATTTAAATATCATAGATCTTTTCGATGGGCAAAAAGATCTGAAGAAAAAAATTATTAGAACCGTTGGAAGTCCCGATGAAAGGTTTAATGAAGATGCTCTGCGAATGTTAAGAGCAGTGCGGTTTGCAACAACCTTAGAATTTACCATTGAACCAAAAACTGCCGAAGCTATTAAAAAAAACAGCATTTGGCTAAAGGCTATTTCACAAGAAAGAATACGGGATGAATTTGTAAAAATTATTATGTTGCCTAAGGCTTCTGATGGCGTTGATTTGCTCCGCAACCTTAGCCTTTTAAAACATATTGTCCCTGAATTAGAAGAAAATTACGGTGTTGGCCAGAATAAGCACCATATCTATGATTGCTACCAGCATGCCTTAAAAGCGCTGGAATACGCTGCTAAGAAAAAATTTAATATGCATGTAAGGCTGGCAGCCCTCTTCCATGATATTGGAAAACCCCGCGCAAAAGTTGGCGAGGGCAAAGAATCCACTTTTTATAACCACGAAGTTCTAGGAGCTAAAATGGCCTTCCAGATTTTACAACGTTTGAAGTTTTCAAATAAAGACACTGAAAAAATAGTAAATTTGATACGGCACCATATGTTTTACTATAATGTAGATGAAGTTTCAGAATCATCGGTAAGAAGATTGGTAAAAAAGGTAAGGCCTGAAAATATGGAGGAATTGTTGCAATTACGGGAAGCTGACAGGATTGGTTCTGGTGTTCCAAAGGCAGAGCCTTATAAGTTGCGGCATTTAAAATATGTTATTGAAAAAGTTTCAAAAGATCCTATTTCTGTGAAAATGTTGAAGGTGGACGGAAAAGATATTATGGATATTTTAAAAATACAGCCGGGGCCTAAGGTAGGGCAAATTTTAGATATACTATTGGGATATGTATTGGATGATCCAAAGAAAAATACTAAGGAATTTTTAGAGGGAGAAATCAAAACTTTAGGGGCATTAGATGATAAAAAACTGAAAAATTTAGCAGAGAAATCAAAAGAGGAAAAATTTGAAGTGCAGGCAGAGCAAGACAAGGTAACAAAAAGCAAGTATTGGGTCACTTAGTAGTGTGAATATAGAATCTGGTATCTTGAATCTAGAATAGAATAAAAGAATGAAGAATTGAAAAACCTACATTCTAAATTCACAATTCCATTCAAGCTACTAGATTCCAAATTCAAGATTCTATAACGGGGTGGAGTATGCCGGCAGTACGCACCCTTCGGGAGGGTGTAGACTGGGTTCAATTCCCAGCACCCCGACACGCGGGCCTGTAGTAAAATGGCATTACACGTCATTCGCATTGACGAGGCGCGAGTTCGATTCTCGCCAGGTCCACCAATAAAAAACACCCGTAGCGCTACGGGTGTTTTTTGCAAAAGTTTTTTTATGGGTTTCCCATATCATGAGTTTCGGGGGAAATCATGCAACAATCTTTTGCCATTTTTCCCGACCCGCAAAAGCACATTTCCTCTTTTCCGCAGCATGTGCCATAGGGCTTGCCGGAGCCGCATGAGCACGTCGCCATTAATTTTTCTTTTTGTTGTTCATCCATAAATAGATATGTAAAAAATTTTGTTGCGACCTTTATGCTTTACTTTTTCAGTATACCATTTAATATAAAGGATAAGAAGTATTATATTAACTATTATGGAAACTATTATAAAAAGAAATTTGCCCCGCGATGTATTCTTGCATCTTTTTGCTATGGTGGCCTTATATTGGTCAGCCATCAGCTTTATTACCTTATGCTGGCAATACATAAATTATTTTTTTCCAGACATATTGCAAATACGATATGGGTATCAATCATACGTTTGGCCCATTAGGTTTTCAGTTTCTTCGTTAATTATTATTTTTCCGCTTTTTATCCTTGCCTCGTGGTATCTGAACAAAATTTATAAAAGAGAATTGCAGGCGCGTGAATCAAAGATAAGAAAATGGCTTATTTATTTAACCCTTTTTATAGCCTCGCTTATTATTGTTGGCGACTTGGTGAGTGTTATTTATAACTTTTTGGGGGGCGATGTTACCGCAAAATTCATCTTAAAATCGTTTTCGGTGCTCTTGGTGGCCGGTGCTGTATTTGGATACTACTTAGATGATGTAAGAAGGGCGGAACCTTCAAGCTCGGCAAAATACTATGCCTGGTCTACGGGCACAATTATCTTGATTATGGTAATTGGGGCATTTTTTATCGTGGGATCTCCTATGCAAGCAAGACTGCTTCAATTTGACCAACAAAGGGTAAGCGACCTGCAGGGCATTCAATCACAAATTGTAAACTACTGGCAAAGAAAGGGGCAAATGCCAGCTTCGTTGTCAGATTTAGAGGATTCAATATCCGGCTATGTGGTTCCTGCTGACCCCCAAACAGATCAATCGTATGAATACTATCTCAAAGATTCAACTGCCTTAAAGTTTGAACTATGTGCCGTGTTTAATTTAAGCAGCAAGGTTCAGTCAACTGCGAAATACCCTTATCCAGCATCGGGAGAATACTCTCAAAACTGGGATCATGGCCAGGGACGGGTGTGTTTTGAAAGGACTATTGATGAAAAACTATATCCGCCCACAGAGAAGCTTCCAAGATAAATGACCACTAAAGAATTAGGTGAACTAGGAGAGAAGATGGCTTGTGAATATCTTGTTAGGAAAGGGTATAATATTATTGGTAAAAACTATAGGATAAGTTTTGGAGAAATTGATATTATTGCGCGCAAAAAATTTAAATTTTTTGCGCGTTTTGATTCTACCATCCACTTTATAGAGGTTAAATCACTAAAGGCAACATCCTTCCAATCAGCTTATCCTGAAGAGCATGTAGACTTCAGAAAACAAAGAAAACTAAAACAAATGGCCGAAATTTGGCTGGAAAAAAACAAGTACCAACAAAATCACCCTTATCAAATTGATGTCATCGGAATCCTTGTTAACGAAAACACACGGAATGCCAAGCTTCACTATTTTCCAAATGTAGTTGAAGAAATTTGACTTTATAACTTTTAGCTGATATAAATTAACCATTCGTTCTTTGACATTTCAAGCTGTTTTCTACTCAAGAAAGGATACTTATGCCAGAAACGCCAAAAATGACTGATGAACAAAAGGTAATGTACACAGGAATATGCATGTGTCTGACCAACGAAGAAAGATTACTATGGTCTCGTAGCCAAATATTTATTATCATCAATTTGGGTGCGTTATCTTTTTTGGGCGCTCAAATGCCAAATTCTCTTTTATACCGTTTTGTTGGGATAGCTGGTTTCGTTTTATTCTTATTTTGGTCTGTAATTAATTGGAAAACTCAAAAAATGATAAATTACTATCAATCGTGTTTGGCTTCAATGGAACCCAAAGACACAAGTTTGCTTGTATTCCGTGTTTTTACTGGGACAGAGTGGAAAAAAGCAAATAAGGGCTTGACATTTTTTCTTCTCTTAGGAATGTTGCAATTTATATTTATGATTGTGTGGAATATTATATTTACGCTGTCTTTTATTATTGTTGATAAAGAAGAACAAATTATTCGCATTATTAGAATGTCAATAATCAATCCCTAACCACTCCAAAGGAGGTGTCCCATGACAACACAGCAGAAACTCTGGTACACAATGATTTTTTCTGCGATGTTTTTTTTAAGTGGCGTTTTTTTTATCGGTTTCTATATCTTTCTGGTGTTTACGGAAAGATACAAGCCTTTTTCTGAGGCAATGATTACTTTAATTGCTATGACCATTGTTGCTTTTTTGGGTTCATTGATGTTCTTTGTTTTTTATCGTCAGGAAAAAGAAGACCAACTGCTTCTTGAGCAAAAAGAACAACAAGAGAAACAACTAACTGCTACTAATAAATAGTTGACAATTAAAAACATGTCGCCCAAGCTTTGCGCAAGGGCGATTTTTTATTTAATGTTGACACTGCTTTTTTATTTTGCTAGACTAAAAGCAATTAATAGATTGAATTAATCATGTCCGTCTGAAAACGGACTTTTTTTTAAATAGTAAAGAGATTTACAAATATTAATACAACTGGAAGGGGGTCGGGGAAACTTCGGTTTCCCCGTCTAGGAAACTACGAGCGAAGCGAGTATCAGAAACCGTGGGTTTCTGAAGAGCGAGCTTGCGAGCGACCTACTCCCTGACTTCAATGGACTTAAAATCTTTTCAACGGGCATTGGCCCAAATTGCAGAAGCCAGGGGCATTTCCCCTGAAGTCATTATTGAAACGCTGGAAGCAGCCATAGCTACAGCATACAAAAAAGACTATGGCCAAAAGGGCCAGAAAATAAAAGCAAAATTCAATCCGGTTTCCGGCGATGTTAAGTTTTGGCAGGTAAAGTTGGTAGTTGATGAATCAATGTTGTATACCGAAGAAGAAATTGAAGCGCTGAAAGAAAAAAAGATGATGCCTTCTGAAGACTTTGAGAAAAGCGCCGAGGGCGATGAAATGACTAAAAAAGTGGTCTTCAATCCCGAGAAACATATCATGCTGGAAGAGGCAAAGCAAAAGAATCCAGATATTAAATTGGGAGAAGAATTGGAAATTCCGCTAGTCTCAAAGCAAGATTACGGCAGAATTGCTGCGCAAACAGCCAAGCAGGTTATTCTGCAAAAAATACGGGAGGCTGAAAAGGAAACCATTGCATCAGAATACAAATCAAAAGAGGGGGAAATTATTTCAGGAATCGTACAGCGCATAGAAGGAAATGTAGTGCTTATTGATATTGGCAAAACATTGGGTATTTTAAATCGGGAGGAACAGATTCCGGGAGAATTTTATCGGCAGGGGCAACGGTTAAAATTCTATATCTTAAAAGTTGAAGAGACTCCCAAAGGATCGGTGGTATTGCTTTCAAGGGCTTATCCAAAATTAGTTTCAAGGCTTTTTGAATTAGAGGTGCCTGAAATTGCTTCGGGGATCGTGGTGATAAAATCTATTGCCCGAGAGCCCGGCTACCGGACAAAAATTGCCGTTGACTCTGCCGAAGAGCGCATTGACCCCATTGGCAGCTGCGTAGGCCAGCGGGGAACAAGAATTATGGCGGTGATTAATGAATTAGGCGGGGAAAAAATTGATATTATTGCTTGGAGCCAAGACCCTGAAAAATTTATTGCGAATGCATTATCTCCCGCTAAGATTGCCGAAGTTAAAATTGAAGAAAAAAATACGGCGGTAGTGTTTGTTCCAGAAGATCAGTTATCGCTGGCAATTGGCAAAGACGGCAGAAATGTGAGATTGGCTTCAAATTTAACCGGCTGGAAAATAGATATTAAGCCCGCCGAAAAAACAAAAGAACCCAAGAATGGAGAAACCGAAGAACAAAACGAAACTAAAGAACCGACCAGCGCAAAAACCGAAGAAAAAGAGGAAGGCCCTGCCTCCACTGAAGCTACGGCGGGCAAGGCAAAAAAGAAAAAAACTAAAAAAGAAGAGTAAATTTTAATTATCAATTATCAAGTATCAATTATCAATCAAGTATTAAATTACCAAATTATCAAATTAACGTTTTCGTCATTGAAAATTCGTTTCATTGATAATTGATTGAAAATTGGGAATTGAAAATTGAAAATTCGTTGGCATGTTAATCACCTATTTTCCTATCATCGTTTCGCTGTTTGCCATTGCATTTGTGTTTTTCTTAATTACGGGAATCAACAAGGCTCCGGTAGCAAAAGATAAAGCCATAGCCATTACCCAGGCCATTCAAGAGGGCGCTATTTCCTATTTAAAAAGGCAGTACAGAACGGTAAGCATTGTGGCCATTGCCATTGCCATCGGCCTTTTGTTCTTTATGGGTTGGAAAATGGCTCTTGGTTTTTTGATTGGAGCATTTTTATCTGGTTTGTCAGGATTCATTGGGATGCTTGTTTCAACCCAAACCAATACGCGGGTAGCCAAAGCTGCAGAACGGGGGCTTAGCTTTGCCTTGGACTTATCATTCAAGGGCGGACTCGTAACAGGCCTTTTGGTAGTCAGCTTAGGATTATTAGCGGTTTCTGGCTATTATTTTATCACCAAGGATATACAGGCACTAGTTGCGCTTGGATTTGGCGCAAGCTTGATTTCGGTCTTCGCCAGAGTCGGCGGAGGCATTTATACTAAAGCCGCTGATGTGGGAGCTGACTTAGTGGGCAAAGTGGAAAAAGGCATTCCCGAAGACGACCCAAGAAACCCGGCAGTCATTGCTGACCAGGTGGGAGATAATGTGGGAGACTGTGCTGGCATGGCAGCTGACATTTTTGAAACGTATGCGGTAACCACGGTAGCCACCATGATTTTGGGGGCGTTATTATTCCCCCGCGCTCCGCAGTTTGTATTGCTACCGTTATTTTTAGGCAGTATTTCAATTTTAACTTCAATTGTCGGAAGCTTTTTTGTGAAACTAGGAAAATCACAAAGCATTATGGGAAGCATGTACAAAGGCTTGGCAGTGTCGGTAGTGCTATCGGCGCTTGGTTTTTACCCCTTAATTACTAAAATGATGGCAGGGCAGGAAATTTCCGTAGATAATTTATACTTTTCCACGTTGGTAGGCTTGGCCGTTGCCGCCGGAATGTTTATTATCACTGAGTATTACACGTCAAAAAAATACAGCCCGGTCAGATCAATTGCAAAGGCTTCAGAAACCGGGCATGCAACCAACATTATCAGGGGCATCGGGCTTGGTATGCAGTCAACGGCCTATCCGGTATTGTTAATTGCTTTTGGCACGATCATCAGTTTCCAACTGGCAGGAATTTATGGAGTGGCGCTGGCGGTTATGGCGATGCTTTCTATTTCGGGAATTGTGGTGGGAGTTGACGCTTACGGCCCTATTACTGATAACGCCGGCGGAATTGCAGAAATGTCGGGCATGCCAGAAGAAGTAAGGAAAATTACCGACGCGTTAGATGCCGTCGGCAATACCACCAAAGCGGTAACTAAGGGATACGCCATTGCTTCAGCAGGCTTAGCAGCCTTGGTATTGTTTGCGGCTTATAGCCAGCAGGTTATTGATTTATCGGGTTCTCTGCGGGCGGCAAACTTTGTACTGGCTGACCCCAAAGTAATTGCCGGTTTGCTGATTGGCGGCTTGCTTCCTTACTTGTTTGCTTCATTCTTAATGGGAGCGGTGGGAAAGACCGCGGGCAAAGTAGTGGAAGAGGTGCGCAGGCAATTTAGAGAAATAAAAGGCTTAATGGAAGGCACCGCAAAGCCAGAATATGGCAAATGTGTTGATATTGTTACCAAAGCCGCTATTAAAGAAATGTTAATTCCGGCAATTATTCCTGTGGCTGCACCAATTTTGGTGGGAGTGTTTTTGGGAGTCCAAGCCTTGGGAGGTTTGTTAATTGGCAGCATTATTACCGGCCTCTTTGTGGGCATCTCTATGACTACGGGAGGGGCTGCATGGGACAATGCTAAAAAGTACATAGAAGAGGGAAACTTGGGCGGAAAAGGCAGTTTTGCCCACCAGGCGGCTGTCACCGGAGACACCGTCGGAGACCCCTATAAAGATACTGCGGGTCCTGCTATTAACCCCATGATTAAAGTTCTCAATATTGTAGCCTTGCTTATTGTTCCGTTTCTCATATAACATAGACTCATAGACTCACATAGACTCAACTTTTGCGGCTCACATTAGTGTGAGCCGCAAATTAGCAAGGACCGTCCTTGCTAAAACGGTCCTTGCTAAAACTTGCCAAAAAGAATTCATATGTAACTCATGAAAACAGATCTTAAAAAATTAGAGAAATCGCTAGTTGAAATCAACTTTGAGTTAGATGAAAAAGAATTTCAGACGTACCTTGATAAAGCTTTAGAGCACCTAAAAAGCCATGTAAAAATGGATGGTTTCAGGAAGGGAAATGTGCCGAAAGAGATGGTGGAAAAACAGGTGGGGCCGGAAAATTTGCTTATGGAAGCAGGAGATTTGGCGGTAAAGGGCGCCTACACCAAGTTTATTGTTGAAAATAATTTAGAACCCATTGGCGAGCCAGAGGTGCAAATTTTAAAGATCGCTAAAGATAACCCTTTTTTGTTTAAGGTGAAGGTTACCGTTTTGCCCGATGTTGAATTGCCTGATTATAAAGAGATTGCGGCAATGGTAAAAGGCCAGGAAATTTCAGTTGATGAAAAAGAAATTGAAGAAACATTGGCATACCTGCAAAAGTCCCGCGCAAAATTTTCGCAAATTGACCGGGGGGCGGAAAACAAAGATTTTATAGAAATTGAATATAAAAATGAGAATATCAATAATGGGAAAGAAGTTCGCGATAAGTTTATATTGGGCGAGGGCGGATTTTTGAAAGATTTTGAGAATAATATTATTGGCATGAAATCAGGCGAAGAGAAAGAGTTTGTGGCGCACTTTCCTGAAAACACTCCCAATAAGGCAATTGCGGGAAAAGAAAGCACTTTTAAAGTAAAAATAATTTCGGTGCAAAAAATGGAGCTGCCTGAAATCAACGATGAATTTGCAAAAAGTCTGGGTCAAGACGCGAGAGCTTACCGCGAAGCGGGAGCTCCCGTCTCCGTATTTGATACCTTAGTTGCCCTGAAAGAAAATTTGAAAGAGGGGATAACTATGGAGAAGAATGAAACAGAAAAACAGAGAAAACGGGGAGAAATTTTGGAAAAAATTTCACAAAAAACCAGTTTTGATATTCCCGAAAAAATGGTTGAGTATGAACAGGTGCGGCTGTTTGAGGATATGAAAAACCATATTGCCCAAAATTTTAAAATGACCTTTGAAGAATATTTATCCAGCATTAAAAAGACTGAAGAGGAAATTAAAAAATCTTTTGCCCTGGAAGCTGAAAAAAGAATTAAAAATTTTCTGGTGTTGCGGCAGATTGGGAAAGCCGAACAGATAGAAGTTTCTAACGAAGAGCTGGAGGCAGAAATAAACAAAGCACTGCGAAAGCACCAAAAAGATAAAATAGACAAAATTGACATTAATCAATTAAAAGAGTATACTAAAGGAGCAATATATAACGAAAAAGTATTCCAAGTGTTGGAAACTTTTTCAAATCCGAAATTCTAAATCCGAAATCCGAAACAAATCCAAAATCCAAAATCCAAAATTCAAAATGCGTTTAAAATATTTGAACATTAGGATTTAGATATTGTTTCGAATTTCGCTTGACCTGCAGGTCATCCCTGTAAGGTCCTATTGGAATTTCGAATTTAACAATAACGTGCCAATAGTGCCAACTATTGTAGAAAAATCACAACGCGGTGAGCGCGTATATGACATATTTTCAAGGCTTTTAGAAGAGCGCATTGTTTTTTTGGCGGGTCCGGTTACCGATTTAAATGCAAATGTGGTTATTGCCCAGATGCTATACTTGGTTTCAAAAGACCCCAAAAGAGACATCAAGCTTTATATTAACAGCCCTGGAGGTTCGGTAACGGCAGGATTAGCTATTTACGACACCATGCAGTATATCAAGTGTCCGGTTTCTACTATCTGCATTGGACTCACAGCTTCCATGGCGGCAATTATTTTGGCATCGGGAACCAAAGGCAAAAGGTTTGCCCTTCCCAATGCTGAAATACTGCTGCACCAAGTCATGGGAGGAGCCCAAGGCCAGGCAACCGAGATAGAAATTACTGCTAAGCAGATTGTAAAAATCAAAGGGTCTATTAACCAGATTCTATCCAAACATACTGGTCAGCCTATTGATAGAGTGGAAAAAGATACGGATAGGGATTTTTATATGACTGCCCAAGAAGCAAAAGAGTATGGACTTATTGATGAAGTAATAGGCTCAATGAAAGAGGCCAAATAGCTTTTTGCCCAAGAAAATATATTATATACGGGCTCACTGAGTTAGTGGGCTTTATTTGTTTATAAAAACTGTTAAAATTTTCAATTTTCAATTTCTAATTTTTATTAAATTTTCAATGAAATAATTTTCAAACCCGTCGTGTTTAGAAATTAAAGTATCAGATATTTAATAGAAATTATAAATTAGTAATTAGAAATTAAAAAACATGGACCAAAATTCAATTATATTAATTTTATCAGCGGCATTGTCTTTGGCAGGAGGTACAATTTTTGGGTACTACATCCGGCAATCAATTGCGAAGAAGAGAGCGGGATCTTTGGAGGCAAGGCTTCAAAAGAAAGTCCAGCAGGTAAAAGAAGAAACTGCTGATTTGGTGAAAAAAGCTGAAACTAAGGCATCTGAAATCACCGAAAAAGCCCAGAAGGATATTGACCAGAGAAGGAGGGAATTTTTAAGAGCTGAACAGGTTCTTTTGGATAGGGAAAAGCTTCTTGATGGGAAAATTGATGCTTTTGATAAAAAGGAAGCAGAAATACACGAGAAAGCTGAAAAATTAAAAAAGGTAAAGGATGAATTAGACAAGCTTCGGGCGGAGGCTGAGGTAAAATTGGAGAAGGTGGCAAGCTTGTCCCGCGAAGATGCCAAAAAGGAACTTTTAACCTTGGTAGAAATAGACTCTCAAAAAGATATTTTGGAAAGAATGAAGAAAATGGAAGAAAGCGGCAAGGAAACGCTTACGGCTAGGGCTAGGGAAATTGTTACATTGGCCATTCAAAAGTGCGCGGTTCCCCATACCCAGGAATTAAGCACCACAACGATTATCTTGCCTTCAGAAGATATTAAGGGAAGGATTATCGGCAAAGAGGGAAGGAATATTAAAGCGTTTGAAAAATTAACCGGAGTGGAGCTGATTTTAGATGAAACCCCCGATTCAGTGGTTATTTCTTGTTTTAACCCAATCCGCAGGCAGATTGCAAAGCTTGCGTTAGACAAACTTATTCAAGATGGAAGAATCCAGCCCGCAAAAATTGAAGAAAAAGTAGCGGAGGCAACCGCAGAAATTTCAGATGTGATAAAAAAGGCTGGCGAGAAAGCAATCTATGACATGAGTCTTTTAGGGGTGAACGAAAAACTCGTCCAAATATTAGGCAGGCTGCATTACAGGACAAGTTATGGTCAGAATGTGCTGCAGCACTCTATGGAAGTGGCGCTTATTGCGGAAACGATTGCTGATGAACTGAAGGCCAATAGCCAAGTGGCAAAACGGGGCGGCCTTTTCCATGATATTGGCAAGGCTATTGACCAGCAAATTCAGGGCTCCCACATTGAAATTGGCATAAAGATTCTGGAGAAATTCGGGGAATCGGAAGCGGTAATCCATGCTATGCGCGCCCATCACAATGATTATCCGGCAGACACCATAGAAGCCGTAATTGTAACCGTGGCAGATTCTATTTCAGGGTCTCGTCCGGGAGCCAGGAAAGATACCCTAGAAAACTATTTGCAGAGGTTAAAAGCATTAGAAGATATTGCTAACAAGTTTGAAGGAGTTGAAAAAACCTATGCCATACAGGCAGGGCGGGAAATCAGGGTTTTTGTGAAGGCAGATATGGTAGATGATTTAGGAGCTCAAAAAATAGCAAAGCAAATTGCCCATAATATTGAAGAAGAGTTAAAGTATCCAGGAGAAATTAAGGTAACGGTGATACGCGAAAATAGGGTGATAGAATACGCGCGATAATTACATCAAAAAAGCCGTTCAATGAACGGCTTTTTTTTGGTGGTAAAAATATGGAATAAAAAAGCGCAAACCGTAGTTTGCGCTTGTGGAAGTGGCCTATGCCAGCACCTTGTCCTCTTCGTTTTTAGAGTAAAAGCAAAAGCGGAAAATCCGCTCGCGTTCATCAGTGTGAAAGACGAGGCGTCCGCTATAGCCAATGCCTTCTTGATGCCAGTCAGTAAATTTTTCTCTAGCTATCTTTTTCATAGTACACCTCTGGTGTGTATTCCGTTGATGGGCAATGGAAAACACTTTGTGATAGATGATTTTTTCATTTACCGTGTGGTATCCCTGCTTATCTAGGATATCCCTGATGCTTTTAAGGGCTAAGTAGCGATCTTGCGGAAGCGGTTGCCCCTGGTCATGCTCGCCCTGCATCATTACGAAAAGCCATGGGGCAAGAGTAGGTTTTTCTTCAATTGCTTTCACTGCGGGATCATTTCTCCAGTGCTTTTCCCGATGGTATCGAGGAAACGTGATGGGGTCGCCTATGCACAGAATTATTGCCATAGATTCTTTAGCTTGCGCAAGTTGCTCATTAATATATCCAAGCTCCTCTTTCAGTTTGCCTAATTTCTGTTCATGGGCTTCTTTCCGGTGGTGATATTCCTGGCGGAGCTCTTCTACCTCAACCTCTACCTTAGAGATATCAGTTGTTATAGCTTCTCGCTGCCGGGCAGCTTGTTCGTGCCGTTGTCTTAATGCTAACAAGGCATTTGTTACATTGCGCTCAAGATTCTCCCCGAATTTTCTTGTCCATATGAGTTCAGAAAGAGACACTATAGGAACAATAGAAGATCCAACGATATCAGCAATCTCCTTAGAGTGCTTGCGCAATATGGCTATACTCCGTTTCATGGCATGGAGTTGCCGAGCATTAGGGTTGGCTTTGGCGCCAGTAGCTACGACCTGGTTAAGCATAGCAATGAATCTTGCATACTTTTGCATAAGCAGGTAGTATTCCTGAGCTCTTTTCTGGAGCCGTTGGCGTTCGTTATTCAGAATCTGTTGCGACCATAAAATATTTCCTACTTCTTGCTGATGAGGAAAGTTTTTTAAGCAATCCTCTTTTTCGCTTATAAGCTGCTGCAGTACCGCATGTTGGAATTCCAGATCTTGCCTAGGAAGATTAGTCTCCATAACAGGCTTCCTTTATTGAAGAGTTAAAGAACAACAATTGTTGTAGGATACATGAATTTTGCTAATTTGTCAAAGTTAAAAAAATCGCTTCCTATCAGAAAAGTGAGGACGTCCGACGTCCCCATTTATGAGATGATTTTACTTTGAGCGGGTAAGGGGAGTCGAACCCCTATCACGACTTTGGAAAAGTCGGGTAATGCCGCTATACGATACCCGCATATTAGGTTAAATTCGAAATCCGAATAGGACCTTACAGGGATGACCTGTGGGTCAAGCGAAATTCGAAACGCTTTTTGAATTTTTAATTTCGGTAATTTGAATTTGTTTCGTGCTTCGGATTTCGTGCTTAAGATTTATTTCTGTGTCGGGGTGCTGGGATTCGAACCCAGACTAAACGCTCCCAAAGCGTTCGTGCTACCGTTACACAACACCCCGTTATATATCAATATAATACGTGAAAAAGCCCGGCTTGTCAAAGGTAGAAATTTATGATAAGATTGTAACTGATTTGCCCTCGTAGTTCAATGGATAGAACACCAACCTTCTAAGTTGGATATATAGGTTCGATTCCTATCGAGGGCACAAAAATTATGGAGGCTATGGTGTAGCAGCAGCACAACGCTCTGTGGCAGCGTTAGCACGGGTGCAAATCCCGTTAGTCTCCCACATTAACTAAATTCTAATTCCCCATTTTTTATCATTATACTTTGAATTACGAAATGCTTTCTAGGGATTTTCTTTAAATTTCACGGCGAAAATTTGATAGAATTGTGAGGCGTAGCTTGCCTACGCATCACAATTATTGCAAATTTGCAGATGAAATTTAGAGAAAAGACCTGAAACTTGCCTTTTCATTAGGGATTTCGTAATTCAAAGTATTATACTAATGGAAAATATCATAGAAACAAAAGGTGTTACGAAAAAATATGGGGATTTTGCCGCCGTAAACGATATATCTTTTAGTGTGCAAAAGGGAGAAGTATTTGCATTTTTAGGGCCCAATGGAGCGGGCAAAACTACTACCATAAAAATGCTTACCACTTTGGTAAAACCTACGTCAGGAAGCATTATCATTAATGGATGCGACCCCATGCGCCAGCAGCATCAAGTGCGGGCTTCTTTTGGAATTGTGTTTCAAGATCCCAGCCTAGATAATGAACTTACCGCTTATGAAAATATGCAATTTCATGCCATTCTCTATGGATTGCAAAAACCAATGTACCATGAGCGTATTCTGGATTTATTGCGTTTAGTGGAATTATATGACCGCAGAGATTCATTTGTGAAAAATTTTTCAGGAGGCATGAAACGGCGCCTTGAAATTGCCCGCGGGTTGCTGCACCACCCCAAAATACTGTTTCTAGATGAACCCACCATCGGCCTTGATCCCCAGACCAGAAACCATATTTGGAGCTACATTAATAATTTGAATAAAAAAGAGCACGTTACCATATTTTTTACTACCCACCATATGGAGGAAGTAGAACGCATTGCCCAACGAATTGCTATTATTGACCATGGAAAGATCCTTATTATTGGAACTATTGAGGAAATTCTCCAGAAAGCAGGAGTCAATAAATTAGAAGATGCGTTTATTACCCTTACGGGTAGCACCATGCGCGAAGAACAGGGAAATGTAGGGTTGAACCAGATGCGAATCAACAATAAATTAATGAGATAGTTAAAATTTCTAATTAATCTAATTATTCTAATTGACCTAATCAAGTCCTAATTTCCAAATCCCAATGCCCAAAATGTTTTCTTGAGCAACTAGTCATTGAGACATTAGATATTGATTAGAATAATTAGAGCAATTAGAATAATTAGAATCATTTCATCTATGAACGGTATTTACATCTTATGGTTGCGCCAGTTGAAGCGCTTTATACGTAAAAAAGCCAGCATTGTGGGAGCGCTTGGGCAGCCCATCATTTTTCTTTTGGCAATTGGGTTTGGATTAAGCCCTATCTATGCCAAAGCTGGCGGAGGAAATTACATCCAATTTCTAGCGCCTGGCATCATAGTTATGTCGGTTCTTTTTACATCCATTTTTACTGGTCTTGAAATTATCTGGGATAAGCAGTTTGGCTTTTTGAAAGAAACCTTGGTAGCGCCAGTTCCTCGGATGCATATTCTTTTAGGAAAAGTATTGGGGGGAGCTACGGTAGCTATGATTCAAGGAACATTGGTATTCTTTATTACGCTGGTTGCGGGCTTTCGGCCGGCTTCATTAGCCAGCTTGCCCTTGGCATTCCTCTTTTTATTTTTAGTTGCTATATTATCTTCTGCCATGGGAGCTGCCATTGCCGCCCGGCTTGATGACATGCAAGGATTTCCCCTTATTTTTAACTTTTTAGTCCAACCCTTATTCTTTCTTTCGGGGGCTATTTTTCCCCTTCGCGACCTTCCAACAGCATTAAGTTTTTTAACTAAAATTAATCCATTTTCTTATGGGGTGGACGGATTGCGCTACGCATTCAGTGGAGCACATGTATTTTCCCCCATGGTAAGCATTTCAGTATTAGTGGGTGTTACACTGATAATGCTGGCAATTGGCGCGTATCAATTTTCAAGGATACAGTTATAGCTATTTTACAGACCCCCGTATTTTACAGACTCCGGGAGTCTGTAAACTGTAAATAAATAAAAGAGCCTACGGTAAAACCATAGGCTAAGTATAATAATATGGAAGGAATTATCCGCACTCGCGGATTTTTTCGAAGGTCTCTTCTTGAATTCGGCGAACTCTTTCTCTGCTTATGCCGAGATGTTCTCCTATCTTTTTAAAGCTTGATTGGCTTTCAGCGCCTTTAAGGCCGAATCTCATCGAAAGTATCGTTTGTTCTTGAAGAGAACATTTCTGGAGTATCTTTTCTAAAATTTCCAGGTCTTCTGCGGCAGTAATTGCGCTTAAGGGGTCTTCTTCATAGAGAGGTATGCTTCCGATTTCCTCGCTAAGGGGAGCCGTGGGCAGGGCATCACGTTCGCTGCATTCTTTTACCTTATGAATATTTTCTAGGTTCCAACCCAGACGCCTTTGCAATTCATTTTCTGAAGGATCTCTTCCCAACTTTGTCCTTAGAAGAGATTTTGCCTTATTATATTTAGCCACTTTACAGACCATGTACGAGGGAGTCCTAATCATTTTTCCCTTATAGATTAAGGCTTCAAAAATAGATTCCTTAATCCAATAGGTAGCATACGTGCAAAATTTGCATCCTTGGGCGAGATCAAATTTTTCAATTGCTTTAAGAAGGCCAACATTACCCTCTTGGACCAAATCTTCCAGGGTGAAATTTGAAGACCAACCAGCGTACTTTTTGGCGATGGAAGCTACTAATCTCAAATTTGCCATAGCCAACTTATCTTTAGCTTTTCTTCCTTCCGCTATTTTTTCTGCAAGCACCCTTTCTTCATCAGGAGTCAGAAGAGGAGTTTCTGAAATTTTTTCCAGATAAAAATCCAAACTATTTTTTACTTTTGCTGCCATGGTCATTCTCCTTCCATGTTGTCAAAGAACGGGAAAACTACACATTAAGAAAGTATATAAAATATTGATAACCCTGTAAAGGCAGGCATTCAAAAAAACAGCCCGCGGGCTGTTTTTTTGAATAAATCTATATTGGATACTTATGAAATTTTTTCTTCCAACGTTGCTTTGAGTATCATTTCCTGTCCCTCGCGCAGTACCTTAAAGTGTGTTTCTTGGCCAATTTTGCATTTTTGCAGAATATGGGCTAATGGATTTTGGGCGGAGATTTTCTGTTTATTGCACTCCAAAATAATATCAAATTCCTTCATGCCCGCCCTTTCGGCGGCTGACCCCTTGATTACCGGAGGTTCTCCCAATGCTTCTCTTACCACCAATGCCCCGTCGCTTACGGGCAGTTTATTTGCCTGCGCCATTTCTTTTGAAAGCAAGACATATTTTACCCCTAAAAATGGAACCACTATTTTTCCATATTTTTGCACTTCGGCCAGATCCTTTTTTGCATAATTAATGGGTATGGCAAACCCGATATTTTGGGCTCCCATAATCATTGCGGTATTTATCCCAATTACCTTTCCTTCCATATTGACCAAGGGCCCTCCAGAGTTGCCAGGGTTGATTGCGGCATCGGTTTGTATCAAGCCCCGTAAATTCTGCATTTGGTGGTCTATGCCTCCAAAGGCTGTGATGTAGCGGGACAGGCCCGATACTATGCCAGCTGATAATGTGTCCTGAAACTCTCCCAAGGCATTTCCAATAGCAACTACTTCTTCCCCCAATTGGATTTTATCAGAATTATGCAATTCCAGATACGGCAAATTGCGCCCGTCAACCTTCAAAATGGCAATATCGTTAATGGGGTTTCTTGACAGCACTTTGGCGGAATATTTTTGAGTCGGGTCCACAATGACGGTATAGTCAGCAGTGATATCAGCTACCACGTGGTTTGAGGTTATAACATATCCATCGGGAGAAATGATAAATCCGGACCCTCCTCCAATCTGGGTTTTTTCCAATTTTCCATGGGCGCCTTTTCCTGTCATGGGCATGATATATTCTTTGCCTCCGTAAGGAAAACTATAAAAATCTTCTACCTTGGGCAAGTCTTTTGAAACTACAATCGTAATGACTGCCGGACAGGATTTTTTTGCTATTTCTACGATGGGGGATGAATATTTTGGCATACTATAATGGCATTTAACTAATTTTTAGTATTTACTTTGAATTACGAAATGCCCATGTAAAACGTTTTTTTTCGGGTCTTTTCTAGGACGGGGCGAATTCGCTAAAGCGAATTACGCCTAGGTCGGGAAATCCCGCTTCGCGGGAATTTCTCGCGACCCTGCGCGTCCCTACCAGAATTTGGGCTATAAATTCGCAATAATTTTAAAATGTAGCTTGCTACATTTTAAAATTCTATCAAATTTCTATCTCCAAATTCTGGAAAAATACCGCGAAAGCATTTCGTAACTCAAAGTAATTATACAGAACTTTCAAAACCATTGCAAATTGTTTATTTTTGTATACTATGAAGTAAGAATTTAGCCTTCGTAGTTCAATGGATCAGAACAGCCCCGTCCTAAGGGGCAAATATAGGTTCGATTCCTATCGAGGGCACTTGTTAAACAAAAAGCTATGGGCAGAATCCATAGCTTTTTGTTTAACAATATATTACTTGGAAAGAACCTCGCTGATTTTTTCTATGATATCATCTAAAGTTACTGAGGCTTTGATAAAGAACCCGCTAGCACCCAACTTTTCACTTTCTTTAACTTGCGATTCTTCATCTGAATTGGAAAACATAATGACGGGAATATCTTTGGTGTGGGGGGAAAACTTAAGTTTAGAAAGGATTTCTAAACCATCTAACCCGGGGAGCAAAATATCAAGTATGATGATATCGGGTTTCTTTTCTGCCGCAATGGACAAGGCTTGGCTCCCTTCCGTAGCATAAATGAGGATTGCCCCTATCTGGGAAAGCTTCTTGGCGATGATATCCATTAAAAAGGTGTCATCTTCAACCCAGAGGATTTTTTTATTATGAAGAATTGTGACATTTTCTGTTGTCATTTTTTAGTGCATTAATGGTTAGCGTTAAGAGAAAAGTGGAAAACGGTGCCGGAATTCTGTTTGCTTTCAAACCATACCCTGCCTCCGTGCAGATTTATTATACTCTTAACGATGAATAAGCCAAGCCCGTTGCCATTAGGATCTGCCGATTGGGCATTGTGGCTGCGAAAAAAACGGGAAAAAATTAAAGCTTGCTGGTCTGTCGGTATGCCAATGCCATTATCTTTAATGGCAAATTCAACTTTATTGTCCGTATACTGCAGGGTAATAGTTACTTTTCCTGCGGGGCGGCTGTATTTTATGGCGTTATCAATCAGATTTTGCAGCACATCGCGCATTTTTTCCTTGTCAAAGATAAATTCGGGAATAACAATATCGGGATTTTCAAAATGAATAGTTACATTTCTTGTTTTTGCATAGGGCAAATTATCAGATATTACTTCTAACACTAAGTTAACGATTTCATTCTTCTCTAAATCCAATTCATATTTTGCCGAATCAATCCGATTGGCGCTTAGCATGGTTTCAACAATCGCAATTAACCGTTCGTTGCCCTCATAGCTTTTTATCAAATACCGTTCTTGTTCCTTTGAAATCGGCCCGAGATCGCCGTGAATTAACATATTGAGCGTCCATTTAATTCCTGAAAGGGGCGTGCGCAGCTGATGGGCGATAATAGACAAAAATTCAGATTTTCTTTCATCTAATTCTTTTAGTTCTTTGTTCGCTTGAGTCAGCTCCGCTGTTCTTTCAGAAACTTTTTTTTCTAATTTAGCGTTTAATTCTAATAGTTCTTTGGTTTTTTCAATGACCTTAGCTTCAAGCTGTTCCTTAGATAGGTACTGCAACCTATATTTTTCTAAAAAATTATCGGATATTAAGGGCAGAATAATATCATTGGCAAGAACCGGGGAATACCTTCTTTCTTGGATGCTATATATTTCTTCTAGGGTTTTTTCAGTTAAATCAACCCCAAAATTATTTGATAAAAACCCAATAATAGTAGTTATCTTGCGTTTTATGCTTTCTTTATCCAGAGAAGCAAGCGCATCAACCAGCGCTGTCTTTTTTGTTTTTAAAAACTTTTGCTTAATATTTTCCTTGCCAATGGCATTGGTAATTTGGTCCGATCCTAGCAAATCCATTGCCTTTTCAATGAAAAGGACTATAAAATCATATAGGATATTTTTGTTTTTTTCATCCATCGTTAGTTATGAGCTATATTTTTTAGTTGCGGGGAATAAGCAAAGAGAACCGGTAAGTTGAAATAATGAAAAAAATCATGCCTATAGCCATCAAAATGTTGTGCGCATCTACCGTAATAATACTTATGGTAAAGGTATGGCCGAATAATATGTTCCATATCATAGCCAGAATATTTGCCGATACTCCTAGAATGAAAAACTGCAACGCAGATTTAATTTTTCCGCCAAGATTTTTAGTAAGCTTTATTATCAGATAAATTGAAACAAGGCCGATAAAAATTGCTATGGATGAAACGATTAAATCAACTTGGCCGAAACCCGCTGTTGCGTGGACTTCTTGAGGATCCATTATGATCATATAAATTAAATTAATTATTTTTTTTGGACCTTTGCAAATTTGGACTTTTGCAAATGGGTAATTAGTAAATGATAGCATATCTGAAAGGTCTTGACTAGAAGCCTTAAAAGGCGTACACTTACCATAGTTGTGGATATCTAAAAATAGGTATATTGGTCGCATTTAGAGCTAAATAAGTTCACTCGATTTTAGCATAATTGAGTAAAAATATGGCCGAAAACAACAATTCTAAAGTTAAAATGTTCTTGCCGGCAATCGTGCTGGTACCCTCCTTTTACTATTCTTTTCTGTTTACCGGAGGCATCGTTCTTGGTTATATTCTTTCTAAAGCTTTCTGCAACCTCTTTGTAAAAAGCGGCAAAGTAGATTCTATATTCATAGATTATGGAAAATGGACCATCCATCTTCACCATTGGATTATGGGAATTATTCTTTTAGCTATAATTTGGGTGATAGACTTCTTTTATTTGCCCACTTTTTTTGCAGGAGTAGTATGTGGAGTAATTATCCAAGATATCTACGATTATAACGACTGGCACAAAGTGATAGTAAAAAATCCTGACCATACAGAGGAGCCAAAGAGCTAGCTTTAAAATCATCAAATTTAAAAAATGCGGCTTTGGGCCGCATTTTTGTTAAGTATGCCATATAATTTAAATATGGTGGGTTAGTCTAATTGGTAAGGCACTGGTTTCGAAAACCAGCGGGAGCAATCCCCTTGCAGGTTCGAGTCCTGCACCCACCGCTTTAATCATTTTAACTAAATCTTTTTGGTTAAAATTTTAAATTCGTGGTTGTGGGACTCGAACCCAAGGGATGGGTCGGATCAGGTCGCGAGATTTATCCGCATAAGCGGAAAATCCCGACCGAGGGAAGCATTCCCTTCCGTGTATGAATATGCCAGAAAGACAAAGTTGAATCCTCCATAAAATTAGTATATACTGACGGGTATAATAGTTGTAATCACTATGGAGTTACTCGTAATAGTTCTCGCGATAATAATATGTTTCTTGGCTTTGATAAGCTTTTTTTTGTTTTTCTACTACCTAAAAATGAACCGAGCCATTGATGCTTTGTTGGAAAAAGGGAAAATAAAAGATTTACGGGAGGTGCTCTTTTCGCAGATTGAAAAAACAAAAGATATGGAAGCAAGCATAGGCCAAGCCTTAGAAAGGATAAAGTCTTTAGAAGATATTTCCAAAGTAGCTTTTCAAAAAATAGGCGTGGTCAGATTTAATCCTTTTAATGAAATGGGCGGGAATCAAAGTTTTGTCATTGCTTTGCTGGATAAAGAAAATAGCGGTTTTGTTATTTCCAGCCTTTTTATCAAAGAAGGAAACCGGATGTACGCAAAATCAGTAGTGAAAGGAAAGTCAGACTATACTCTTTCCGCTGAAGAAAAAGAAGCAATAGCAAGAGCTATAAATCCTACACCCCAAAAGTAATATGGTAACTAAAAAGAAAAAAACAGGCGCAGAGCCTCATTTCCCAAAAGAAGCTCCAAAGCAAGCTCAAAAGGAAGTTTGGAAAAGGCCGCCGGTGGTGGTGGTTTTAGGTCACGTAGATCATGGAAAAAGCTCTTTGTTAGAAGCCATAAAAGATTTTAAGATAACCTCAAAAGAATCCGGGGGCATTACCCAGCATATCGGGGCCTATGAAGTAGACCATCACGGCAAAAAAATTACTTTTATTGACACCCCCGGCCACGAGGCGTTTTCAGCTATGAGGTTGCGCGGAGCCGATGTCGCCGATATCGCTCTTTTGGTAGTGGATGCGGCCCAAAGCGTTCAACTCCAGACCAAAGAGGCAATCCTCTCCATTAAAAAAGCTGAAATTCCTATGATTGTGGTGTTGAATAAAATAGATCTTCCTACAGCTGACCCGGAAAAAATAAAACGGGAGCTTTCAAAGATAGATATTTTTGTGGAATCAATGGGCGGACAGGTGCCATCGGTCAATGTTTCAGCCAAAGAAAAAAAAGGCATCAATGAACTGCTGGAAATGATTTTGCTGGTAGCAGACCTCCAGGATTTAACGGCAGACGTAGAAGCGCCGGCAGAGGGCTTGGTGATAGAATCATACATGGATAGCCTGAAAGGGCCGGTAGTAACCGTGATTGTTGAAAAGGGGATTTTAAAGCAAAAAAATATCATTGCCACTGATTTAGCCTTAGCTAAAGTAAAGTCATTGGAAGATTTCCAAGGCAAGGCCATTGTTCAAGCCTATCCAAGCCAGCCAGCCGTTGTATTGGGGTTCCAAACGGTGCCGGGCGTAGGGGAAAAATTCAAAATGTATGCTACTATTCCCCAGGCTGAAGAAAAAATAAAACTGGGGGAGCAGAAACGAGAAATCAGTACCACAGTGTTAGATATTCCTGCCGATAAAAAAGTACTGCATCTTATTTTAAAGGGCGATGTATTTGGCTCGCTGGAAGCCATTGAAGGCATGTTGAAAGGCCTTCCTCAAGACCAGGTAATGTTAAGGATTTTAAAGAGTGAAGTTGGGGAAATTAATGAATCAGACGCAAAGCTGGCTGAAATGTCTAAGGCCCAGATTATCGGTTTCAGGGTGAAAATTAATCCGGCAGTACTGCAATTGCTAAGAAAAGACGTAAAAAAGACAGTCAGGATAAAAACGTTTGACGTGATCTATGAGTTGATCCAGGAGGCAAGGAATAGCATGGAAAAATCATTGGAGCCGGAAACTATCCGCAAGGAAATGGGCAAAATTAAAGCCATTATCATCTTTTTTGCCGAAAAAAACCGCCAGATTGTAGGCGGAAAGATTACGGAAGGCGAAATTAAAAAAGGGGTAAGGCTGGAAGTATTTCGCAATGAGGCAAAAGTGGGAACGGGCAAAATAATCAACCTCCAGCGCGATAAAAAAGATATGGATTTGCTGAAAAAGGGAGATGAATGCGGCATTTTATTTGAAGGTAACGTTAAGGTGGAAAAATCAGATATATTAGTCGCATTTACCGAAGAACGCAAAAAGGGCGCATTATAATGCCAAATCGCATAGAAAAAGTTAATTCTTTGCTGGAGCACGAAATAGGTAAAATTATTTCAAGGGATTTTAATTTTCACGGCACATTGGTCACTTTGACCCACGTGGATGCCACTGCCAACTTAATTGAAGCAAAAGCCTATATTTCCGCTTTTCCGGAGGAAAAAACAGATAAGGTAGTTGAAGTCTTAAATAAGGGGGTGTATGATATCCAGCAGAAGATAAATAAGATGCTCAATATGCGGCCGATTCCTAAAATTATCTTTATAAAAGACAAGGTTATTGCCGAGGCTGCCAAAGTTGAAGAGCTTTTAGAAAAATTGAAAAAAGAGCAGAGATAGGGTAAATTAAACTAAAACACGGCCTGGTAGCTAAGTAGTAAAGCAAGGGTCTGCAAAACCCTTATACGCGAGTGCGATTCTCGCCCAGGCCTCATGTTTTGATATAATAATGCCCGAGTGGCGAAATTGGCAACCGCAGTAGACTTAAGATCTACCGATAGTAATATCTTGTGGGTTCGAGTCCCACCTCGGGCACCAAACTAAAAACTTGCTATTGATAGCAAGTTTTTAGTTTGGTGCTATTCAGATTGAATTAACCAAAGGTAAAGGTATAAGCGCGAAGGCCTGGGTTTTCAATGATAATTTCAAGCGTATGGTTGCCAAGCTCTGAATCTTCAATAAGATTATAAAGTTTGTGTGAGTGAACGTTTTGCTCGCCAACAATTTCGCCGTCTTTGATAATTTTAATCTTCACATCATTTTCTGAACCAGCTACAAAATAAACGCTCTTAGCCTCGTATCGGAAAATTATCTTAGCTTGGCCTGTTTTATTTTCGGCAAACTCATTGGCAATATTCCAATCTCCTGCAAGGTAAAGCGTATTGAGTTTGGGTTCTTGAGGAATGGTAAGGCCCCGTTGATTTCCGACTACGCCTTGCGCGCCATTCCCAAGTAATTGGTTGCGAAACGCGCCGAAGTACGTTTCCGGGCTTTTTGCTCCGCTATAACTGGGAGTTTCTTTGGTAATGGATTGATTTATGGCGCCGCCTTCTCCCAAAATTGTCATCCGCTCGGAGAGCGCCTCTTGAATTTCCTTTTCTGTTTCTTCATAGGCTCCTTCGCCGATATGATCGTAAACAATATACCCATCGATATCTATTAAATATTTTCGCGGCCAGTAGCGGTTTTTATACGCCGTCCAGGTAGAATAATCATTATCAAGCACCACAGGGAATGCGATGCCGAATTTTTCAACGGCCGCTTTCACGTTATTATAATCTTTTTCAAATTCAAATTCGGGCGTGTGGATTCCAATAATAACAAGCCCTTTATCTTTATATTTTTCATACCACGCATTGAGATACGGCGTAGTGCGTTGGCAATTGATGCAACTGTAGGTCCAAAAATCAATTAAAATAACCTTTTTGCCTATAAGTTCGTTGATCGTGATGGATTTACCATTGGTGTTTATAAATCCGTCAGGCGTAGTAATCTCTTTGGCCAATTCGTAGATTTGACTTTTCCCAGATGTCCTGGGCGCAACTGTCACTGGCTCGTTTGGCCCCGTTCTTGGTATGCTATATAAGCTTATAAGATAAATTGCTCCTCCAATCAGGATAAGCATTGCTGCGAGAAGATAAGGTTTTGGAGCGATCATGATCTTATTTGAGAAGTATGCTGTTTAAAAATTCAAAGTTGGCGATCAGAGAAAGTTTCTGGGTGAATATAAGAACACCAAGAGCCAGGAGAATAACGCCAAAAATAATATTAAGGTATCTAAGCTCTATGGCATGCCGCTTGATAAATTCAGCAGCTTGGCCGGTAAATGCGCCAACAATGAGGAATGGAACTCCCAGTCCCAGGGCATAGGTTAGAAGAAGGAAAAAAGCTGATCCGGGCTGGGTAGCGGCAAGGCCAAGGATAACCCCGAGCGCGGGGCCAACGCACGGCGTCCATCCTGCGGCAAAGGCCAAACCAAAGAGAAATGAGGTGGCATAGCGGGATTTGAACCTAGTTTTTACGCCAAATTTGTATTCTCTTTCTAAGAAAGGAACTTTGATTAACCCCACCAAATAGAGCCCGAAAAAAATAATCATCACGCCTCCAAGGCGCGACAGCCAGATCTGGACATCGTAAGCGATATTTTCAAGGAGCGTATTCAGGAGTACGCCGAGAAGCGCAAAGACAATGGAAAATCCCGATACAAAAAAAATGCTATTAATGAATATTTCTCTGCGCTTTGCTTCGGCTCTTGTGGTGCTAGCTCCCGCCAAATAGGCAAGAAAGCCGGGGATGATAGGTAGAACGCAGGGGGCAAGGAACGAAACAAGCCCTCCTAAAAATGCTCCGATAAAGATGCTTTGAACCATAGTATATTATGTATGTTATTGGGTTAATGCTTTACCGATCTCCGCATGGTAGCGTTTGTTATCCCAGCTCTCGGGCGACTTTAAAATTCTTCGGCCGTTTTTAATGAAAACTTTGGTATGCTGATAGGCAACTCCAAACTGTCTGGCTAAGTTCTTCTCATCATTATCGGTTTCACTATCGTTATAGTTCACCCGAAAACCAACTGCCTTGTCGGTGTTTAGTTCATTAAATGCTTTCTGCATGATCGGGAATTCAGCCCTGCAAATCGGGCACCAGTTGGCATAAAAATAAAGAACGATGAGCTTATCAGTATTTAACGCAGCATCGTAATCTGCCTTGGTAAAGTCAAGCAAAACAGCTGATGTGCCAGCAAGTATCGCGCCTGAATATTTCATCATTCCCGCTTGAGATTCTGAAGGCATGATTTTGCCATCCATCATATCGTTGTTTTCCTTGTCCATCATGGCGTTATCTTTTTCTATCGTTTCATTGATTGAGGGTTCTTGCCTGGTAACGAAGTATACTACCCCTCCGATTACCATGGCTAAAACAACAATCGCTACGACTGCGATCATTGTAAAACCTTTTTGCAAGTTAGCATATCCCATATTTTTATATCTTTAATTATAGTTTGATGCCTTTATTTAATAATATCCTTTTTAAGGGTTAGTATCAAATTAATTTTACATCGCGTAGGCGGCTTGCGTAAAAGCAAAAAGCCGCGTTCTAACGCGGCTTTTTGCTTAATGATTCAGATTTTTTAACTCTCTACCACTTCTATATTGGCAACTTTTGCCCCGAAGTTTTTAGCTTCTATATGCTCTTCAAACCAAATATCAGCTTGGTAGTGGCCTTTTCTTTTATGCATCCTGTCTTCTACGGTAAAAATCTTATCTCCGTAGAGCTCTGGAATCCTTATTTTAGTTCCAAATGGCAGCATGTTATTGGCAATAATTCCATCAGCCACCTTTTTGCCTGAAGCGGTAATAAACGGCGTATCATCCGTTTGGTCTTCGGTGCTTGAATAAGCCGTAACCATCATTTTTACCTTTTTAACCACTTCGTAAGAAGATCTGTCTAGCTTGCAAATGGTTAGATGGCCGTTTTTAACCAGTGTTGACTGGTTGGCCAAAGGAGCCGAGTTTTTAAGATCGGCGTTGATGGTTTCTGGAACGAATGTCCCATACAATACTATTCCAGATATAACGCCTATTACTATAGAGCTAATAATAGGGGATTTACTCTTAAAAATAGTGTTTTTCATAATAAAAAATCCCTTTTCGGGATCATACTTTAATCTTAGCACATTTAAGTACCCTTGTCAATAGCTACGCCATATTTTCTTAAAAGCGTCAATCTTGCCGAAAACCGCCAAAAAAGCGCTGATTTTTAGGGTTTTTTCTCTTTTTTCTAAATAAAAAAAAGCCTATTATATAGGCTCTAAGAATTATTGTGAAACCGGACTCCCGCTTTCTTGCAGCATCGTTCAATTTCTTTTTTATCATTGACCATTATCCATTTTAAGGAAAACAAGTTGCAAAAATCTTCAATGATATACAGCAACTTTTCATCTCTATCATCATCAGTTATTTTTATCGGCGGAGTTTTAGATAAGTCATAGTGAAATGTATGGCCAATTTCATGGCCTAACGATTCAATGCAATCTTGCAGTGAAGTCCCATAATAATTAAAATATACGGTAAGGTTATTGTCTTTTCCTATGCCTATCGCTGCGGTTGAGATCATTTCTTCGACGCAAACCTTTGTTATTCTTCTGCTTTCCAGTTGAGCTTCAATGGTTTGCCCTCTCATAGATTCCAGCCATTGGTCAGCTGGTTTCGAAAATGCAAGCCAAGGAAGAATTTGATGGAAAGAATGCGATGCATTAAGTTCCATGGTTTTTCCTTGTAAAAGAACAAAAAACTGTGGAGCGGGTAACGGGAATCGAACCCGTGTACTTTGATTGGCAACCAAATGCACTACCATTGTGCTATACCCGCATATTTTGGCGAGGCCAAAATAGTTATTAGTCTTTAGTCGTTAGTTTCTAGATTTTTTTTCTAACAACTGCTAACTATCAACTAATAACTAAAATCGCTTCGCGATTTTTTTGTGCCGCGGGGGAGAATCGAACTCCCTACCAGGCGCTCTTCAGGCGTCTGCTCTGCCAATGAGCTACCACGGCTGATTTTTAGATAATATTCTTGTATATGCCCTCAATCCAGCCCTTAATTTTCAAAAGTAATTCTGTGTTGCAAACATAGATATCAAACGTTCCAAAAGGTAGAGAGCCCCTTTTATTTTTACTACTTTTATTTATTTTATTATATGTCTTATAGAATTGATTTAATGGAATACCCGAGACTCCTGACCAGTAAATTTCAGCTCTTTTAACATCGAGATGGGGATGAATGTGAATATATCCTCTAAATTTTTTTTCTGGAACATTACAGATTTTTCTAAAAAACTCCATCATGACTTTAATTACATTAGGATCGCCATTAGAAAGTCTTGCAATGCCATGAGTCTTGCCTCCTTCAGCCCAATATAACATTGCCCCTATTAGTTTTAATTCCGCCAAAGATGTCGCTTTTATTTCTTTTTTAGCATTATCAATAATAAGCTGTCTTCTGGCATTTTCTCTACTTAGCCTTGTGATCCTTCTTTTTTCAATAGCCTCTTTAGTTAAGCCCTTTTGAGAAAGATTCTTTTTCTGATCAAAAGTTAGTTCAATATCTCTGACCCAAAGACTTACTGAACCCTTTGCAAATCCTGTTTCTGTAATTATTTCATTCAATGAAAGTCCCCTACTTCTTAATTCGCGGGCTAATATTTTTTCTTTAAGTTTCATAATTAAACCCATTAATTATATGTTATATGCATTATAACACAGCAGTCTAATTATGAAACTGTGGGCGCTGAGGGACTCGAACCCCCGACCTTGATAGTGTAAATATCCTGCTCTACCAACTGAGCTAAGCGCCCTAATTAAAAAAAGAGCTGGTGCGCGGGACAGGAGTCGAACCTGCACGCTTTTTAAAGCGTATCCACCTCAAGGATATGCGTCTGCCAATTTCGCCACCCGCGCACATTTTTATGTAATTTCTTCTGGTTTTTCTGTAGGAGTTTCCGGAGCTGATTCTGTAATTTCAGGTTCTTTTTCAGTAATAACTGAAGCAAATTCTTTATTTTTCAATTTTGCTTTCGTGCCCTTGGCAGTCCTTAAATAATACAGTTTTGACCTTCGCACCTTGCTTGATTTTACCACTTCTATTTTTTCTATAGAAGGAGAGTGCACTGGAAATATTCTTTCTACTCCAATCCCTTCTACCACCTTTCTTACCGTGATAGTGCTTGAAACACCTTTGCCATGTTTTCGGGCAATAACGATTCCTTCAAATATTTGTATTCGTTCTTTATCTCCTTCTTTTATTTTTTGGTGGACTTTAACAAGATCGCCAGGGCGGATATCCGGCATTTTTTTCTCTTGCGATGTATTAAATTTTTCGGTTAAGGTTGACATTTTATTTTGAATCTTGAATTCAGTATCTAGTAGCTTGAATGGAATTTTGAATTTAGAATATATCTTAAATATTCTTTATTCCATATTCTATTCCAGATTCAAGATACCAGATTCTATATTCTTAATTACTATTTCTAATTCTTCCGGCAATTCTGACCTAAATTCCTTGGTTTGGCCGTTTGATAATTGTATTTTCAAATATGACGCATGCAGGAATTGCCTGGTTAATCCTTCAGGCATAGGCGAATCTTTGAATCCATACGTTTTATCTCCTGCAATTGGATGGTGGATGTAGGCTAAATGGCACCGTATTTGATGCTTCCTGCCCGTTTTTATCTGTACTTCCAATAACGTGTATTTTTCAAAGCGTTCTAAAACTTTGTATTCTGTAATTGCTTCTCGTTTGCCTATTTTATTAAGTTCTTCTAGGGAATATGCTTTCTGTTTTCTGGGGTCTTGGGGCGACCTGCCAATAAGGGTTTTAATCTCGCCGTAGTCGTCTTTTGCTGTTCCGCAAACAAGTGCGGTATATTTCTTTTCTACCTCTCTATTTTTAAACTGTTTTTGCAGAAAAATCAAGACTTTCGTAGTTTTTGCCACCAATAACAGGCCAGAAGTGTCTTTATCAAGCCTATGGACAATTCCGTATCGCGGCGCCTCTCCTACGCTTTTTAAATCCGGATATTTTTCTAAAAGTGCATCAATCACCGTATTTCCTTTTGTTTCGCCTTCTGGGAAAACAACGATTCCCGCAGGTTTGTCTATCACCAGCGCATCGTTGTCTTCGTAGAGTATTTTTAAATTCATATATTGGTGGGCGGTATAGGATTCGAACCTATTGCCTCGAAAACGTCAATTTCGCGCTCTACCAATTGAGCTAACCGCCCCCTCTTCTTATTTTTTATTAAGATGCTTCATAAGCTCTTCAGTTGAATGAAAGGGTCCGCTCATATTTTTCCCTGCCTTTATATCTTTTTCAACTTTCGCAATCCATTTTTCCATATACGGTGTCATTTTTTCGTCAGTTTTTATTTTAGCTGGTTTCTTTTTCATACCTTATTTTAACGAATAATTTTTTTTGTCGTGGGTTATTAACTCTTCTTTTTCCATGCTGTCTAAAATAATTTTTAGTTTTCCGCGTTTTTCCGCATAAGATTCCGCGTTGTTCCGCGGTGGATATATTTTCATTAATTCAGAAAAACTCATCTTTTTCCCTGCCAAATTTCTCAATATTGATCCTCTTATTTGTCTAACGGAGCCTTCAAATTTTGATTGTATGCTGTAATTTTTATGACGGCGGTTTGGATTGGGGACAGTACTTTTTAAGTGTGCGCCATAATCCATGAGCGCCCAATGCCATTCTCGTGATCTTTTTGCAGGCAATGCCAAATCTAATAACGGTAAAATTTCCTCATCGGTTACTGCGTCGCCTTCTGGAAAGAAATGGTGGATAAAAACCCGGCGGATATTAGTTTCTAAGCATGTAAGAGGCCTGTTATATGAGAAAATGCTGATGGCTTGCGCCGTGTACGGCCCTATGCCGGGCAGTTGTTGCAATAAAACAATATCGACTGGCAGTTTTCCCTGATGCTCGCTTGCCACTTCTTTAGCTAGTTTTTGCAACGCCAAGGCGCGCCGGTTGTAGCCAAGTCCTTGCCAGAAGGGGTAAATTTCGCTAAATTTGGCACTTGCAAGCGATGTAATACCAGGGAAGCGCTTAATCCATCTTTCGTAAAATGCAACCACCCTATCGGCCTGCGTTTGCTGGAGCATGATTTCAGAAACGAGAATTTTATAGGGGTCTGTTGTGTTACGCCACGGGAAATTTCGCTTATTTGCTTTATAAAAACTCCAGATGGTGACCTGGAATTTTTTGATGTCTGTTTTATCCATATTAGTGGGCCCACCAGGATTCGAACCTGGGACCTGTCCGATATAAGCGGAATGCTCTGCCGCTGAGCTATGGGCCCATTTCCTAGTCTTACAAATATCACGGCCGTGAGATTTGTAAGACTAGCATTTTTACTTTTTTCCGTTTTTCTTTTTTCCGTTGCCGATGATTTTTTCAAATTCCTCCCGTTCTATCGTTTCTTTTTCAATTAACGTTTTGGCGATTTTCTCTAATAAATCTTTTTTCCTTGCTACAATTTCTGCTGCTTTCTTTTCTGCGCCTCGTATAATAGTTTCAATTTCCCGGTCAATTTTTTCGGCTACCACTTCAGAATAATTTCTTTGCTCTGAAATTTCCCTGCCCAAAAATACCATTTCATCCTTATCTCCAAATGAGATAGGACCCAAGGAAGACATGCCGTACTCTTTTACAATTCTTCTGGCTAATTCAGAAGCCTTCACCAAATCATTTGATGCTCCGGTAGTCATTTCTCCAAATATCAATCGTTCAGCGGACATTCCCCCCAGCAACGTAGCAATTTCAGCTAAAAACTGGGTTTTTGTCCTCATTTTGTTTGACTCACTAGGCACTTGCAATGTATAGCCGCCGGCCATTCCCCTGGAAATAATGGATATTTTTCTGACCGGTTCGGTTCCCGGAATTGAGCTGGAAACCAAAGCATGTCCGGCCTCATGGTAGGCGGCAATTTCCTTTTCTTTTTTGGATAATAAATGGCTTTTCCGTTCAGGGCCTAGCAATACTTTTTCAATAGCTTCTAGAAAGTCAGTTTGGAATACCTGCGTTTTATTTTGCCGTGCGGCCAGTAATGCCGCTTCGTTTGCCACGTTGGCCAAATCGGCTCCGGAAAAACCAGGGGTTCGTTCGGCAATTTCCTTAAAGTTTATGTTTTCAGCCAGCGGTTTTTCTTTTGAGTGGATCTTTAATATTTCTTCCCGGTCATGGACATCGGGCGGATCTAATACAATCTTCCGGTCAAACCGGCCTGGCCTTAACAGGGCAGGGTCTAAAATGTCTCCCCGGTTAGTAGCTGCCATCACAATGACACCAGATTCTTTTTCAAAGCCGTCCATTTCCACTAAAATCATGTTGAGGGTTTGTTCTCGCTCGTCATGGCCGCCTCCAATGCCAGCCCCCCGGTGCCTTCCAATGGCGTCCAGTTCGTCAATAAAAATAATAGATGGGGAAGCTTTCTTGGCGGTTGAAAATAAATCACGCACCCTGGCTGAACCCACCCCTACAAACATTTCAACGAATTCTGAACCGGAAATTGAAAAAAATGGCACATTGGCTTCTCCGGCAACAGCTCTGGCAAGCAGTGTTTTTCCAACGCCTGCGGGTCCCAATAGCAACACACCCCTTGGTATCTTAGCTCCCATAGCCAAATACTTTTTAGGAAATTTCAAAAAATCTACAATTTCTATCAGCTCTTCTTTTGCTTCTTTTAATCCGGCGACATCTTTGAAAGTAATTTTTTGCTTGCCGTGCCCTTCGGCTCCAAAAATTCTGGCTTTTGCTTTCGTAAAATCAAATACCTGTACCGCTCCCGATCTTGCTTGCTTCATAATAGTCCATAGGAAAAACCCAATGAATACCAGGGGCAGAATACCATAGATTAAGGCCGGCAGCAGCCACGACCAGACACTTTCTTGCTTTACCGATGCTTCAATTTCAATCTTTTTCAATTTTTCCTTATCGGCTCCCAGATTTGTTAGCAAGTCAGGCAAAACAGAATTTGTTTCTTTCATGGATTCAGCCGTTTTGTTATCAGTATACGTTACTTTAACGCTATCTCCTGAAACGGTAATTTTTTTAACCTTATCTTGGTTGATGTCGCTCACCAGCTGGGAAAGAGAAATAGTATTTGGCTGTTCCGTAGGAAGATAAATAACACTGAAAATGCCCCCGACAATAAGGAGGATTAATATAACGGAAATAAAATTTTTAAGTAAAGGATTGAGCTTCATGAATTATTCTAATTGCTCTAATTATTCTAATCAATTTCTAAACAGGTAAATGTCTAATTCCTAAAGAACATTTTAAAAATTTTGGCATTAGGATTTAGGATTTGATTAGGTTAATTAGTATAATTAGGTTAATTAGGATTTTTACATCGTAATCTTAGCATTATTAAAATTATTTTTCAATTACGTATTTTATGAAAAAAAGAGGCGTTGGAGAGTTTGTTCTTTCGAACAATTCTCCAGCGCCTTATGGTTGTAGGTCAGCTTTGGTTGCTGCTGGTTTCCTCGGAAGCCGGAGCTTCACAGTACCTTAATTCCTGCTTGAAGCGGCCTTGCAGGATTTTCTGCACCATGAGCAGGCTGACGAACCTTTCCTTAGCCATCTTGGGAATCTCCATCCAGAGTTTCCCTTCCTCGAAGTTGACCGTGATGGTCAACTCCTCGCCAATGATGTCTTTGTCAAAGCGGAAGTCGGAGACTGCCGCCATCAGGTAGAACTTGCCGTCGGAACGGCGTTCCACTGTGATTCCAAAGAATCCGCTCTTGTCATCGTAGCCCCAGATGAACCTGGGGTTGGCGACAGGGATGCAGCCAGCTTCTCCTTCCAGTACGCGGATCAATCCTTGATCTTCGAACCGGAAGTAGTCTTTGATGACGTTCGGAAAGTTCATGAGCGGCGCCGTCTGTTCCTGCTTCTGGCGATGACGCTCTTCTGACCTCGCTTTCTGTTGCTGGTTGAGCGACGCGATTGCGTCGCTGATATTCTTCCATGCATCGCTCAGGGGAGCGTCTCGCAAGTCCTTCAGACAGTGGTTGTAGCTGTCCCAGAGTTGGTCGCTGTCACAAGGCACTTCCTTAGCATTCAGCCCGACGTAGCAGGGTTCGCCGTTGAGGGTAGCCATGCACACGTACGTACGGTTGTCCAAGATTCTGGACTCCAGCAGGATTCCCTTGGCGGGGCCGAGCGGAACGAATAGTCTGCCCAGATCGCCTTTGGAAATCCTATAGGGAGTCAAGCCTTGGGTGGCTTTGCCACTCAGGTCGTCAATTGTGTCCCAGTCCTTCTTGGCCCGGGCGTGAGCCTCTTTGACGAAGACCCAACCGGCCTTGGCGACGGACATCTTCATCTTGGGCCGATAGGAGACTTTCCTGTCTCCCGTCGGAATACTCACCCATTCGTCAAAGTTATGGGTGACGTTGCTGACGCAGTCGGTCAAGCCTTCTTCGGTGGCCTGCTCCAGGAAAAGTCGCAACTTTTCCATTTCGCAGATGTCCTTGAGCGGCTTGCAAAAGCGTGCGTAGACCCGGAACAGAAGTTCTCGCAGGGGGATATTTTGGTCGAATCCCCTCAAAGATTCCACCAGGTTCTGCACCGAAGAATCCTCTTGCGAGGATTCCTCCAGTAGTTTTAGCCGTTCCTTCCAGGAGAGCCTTTCGACTTTCTGGGCGGCGTCGCTGGTGCTCATGACCAAGAGGAGATTGTACGTCTCCATCTGTTCGAATTGATCGACCAGATTCACGAAAAGCTTGACGTTCTCCTGGTCAGCTTGCAGCTCTTGGGCCTCGCTGAGGACCATTTGAACTGCTTTTGTGGACACATTATCCTGTTTCAATTTGGCGAGCTTGTCTTTCAAGCTCATCGGTTCGGGTTCTTGCTTCACTTGTTCCTCGGATTGCGGTTGGGATTGTTGCGTTTGTTGAGGCTGCTTCCGTGCGGCCCGGCGTTCTTGGCGGATTCTTTCCTTATTTCTGGCTTCTTCCAGCTGTTCGTGAGTCAAAATACCTGACATTTCCTTCTCCTTCGTTTTATGGGGTACAAATTACACAACACAAGACTGCGTTCTAACTCTAGCATCATCCTTTCTCGTAAGAGCGATTCCAATCGGAATTGATTGGCTTATCGCGGTTCTCATATAAAATTGCAAAGTGCTTAAAAGCAATGCTATATGAGAACCACGATAGAACTGTATTATCAAAGAGCCGTCTTTTTAATCTGAACTGATTGTATCACCACAAATTAACATTGTCAAGCCCACGTCGTGTTTGTCAACGGGAAATAGAAATGTCACACCGGCGCGGATTTAGAAATGTCACACGTTAAGAATAAACTTTCCTCTCCAGGGGTGGTTTGCGGCGGGAATGTTCACCCGCTTTTTTGCTGGAATCACCCATGCGGCCTTTTTTGATTTCTCCGGACGTTCAATGATTGTTTTACTGTTAAGATATTTATCGTTGGCGACAAGGCGCGTCGTCCCATCCAACCATTCTTCAATCACGACGATAGCTCCCTTTCGAATCGTAGTTGGCTGGTCTTCCAAAAGTTGGTACCACTGGTTGTTCAAAACGACGGTAAAATCATTTTTGACGTTGCGGATGGTTTGTTTTGAAAAGATGGAGTCTAGTTTAGTTTTTTCTTTTTGCTTTAATGGTTGATGGAGATTTGTTTTTGACACTGGTTCCACCGAATACCTTTTGGTATAGTCGGGCAAAAACTCTTTTTCTAAAAACAGGTTAGCTTCCGGCATGGTTGAAATTCTTTTCAACCGCAACTCTTTGACCAGTCGATCTTGAAAAGTGTTAAACAATCTCTCGATTCTTCCCTTGGCCTGCGGGCTGTGGGCGCTGATGCTTTCAATGCTCAGTTGATTCATTGCCCGTTGGAATTGCGTGAGGGTATCGGGGTTGGCAATGGCGGTTCTTGAATTCATTTTGTAGGTGCTAAATTTATCTAGGTAAATTGAGTGGGGTTTGCCGTGTTTTTCTACATACTCTTTCCAAAACTTGAATACCGGGAATACTCCTTCGTTAAAATCAAACTTGGCTTTGGTGGGGATACCCGTGGCATCATCAATGGAGGCCAGTAAACACCATTCTGGACCCCTCTCTTCAACCCAGCGGTGGTAAGAGCCGTCAAACTGTTGCATTTCCCCGTAGGAGGCTTTCCGCTGGCGCCAGGCGTGGTAGTCGCTTTGCTTCTTTCTTCTTGGTTTCCAAAGATCCTCGTCAATCATGATCTGCCGGATGGTTTTTGGGTCCTTACTGATGTGGTGATTTTCTTTCAGTTTCTCGGCCGCAAAGGTGGGTTTAAAGTCAGGATACTTTTCTTTGAGGATGGCGGCAATTTGGTTTCTTTCTTCCTGTGGCATCTTTCGGTTACCTGGTTTTCCCCGACCGGCATGAATCAAGGCTTTGGCTCCGAGTTTTATCACCTTGCTCTTCAATCGCTTTGTCTGTCGGATGGAAAGGTGTAAAAGCTTGGCTGCGTGGGTGGCGTTAATTTCTTGGTCGATTAATTTTTTGATGATGCTGAAACGATGTATTTCCTTGGTTGTCATAGTTAAATATTCCATGTGATTGATAAGTTAATACTATTAACTTACCGTACCACACAGACTTACTATGACATTTCTATTTCCCTCAAGTGTGACATTATCATTTCCGTATTACATAGTCAGTTCCAAAAATACCCTGTTGCTTGTGTAGTTTTGGCGTTAGCGTATAATGTAAAACTAAGGATAGCTCTAGTGTGAAGGCTAAGGCTTTCGCATAGCGCCTCAAGGGTGCATCAAGCTTAATAAGCTGTTATCACAGAATTGTTAAAGGTACGCTTTTAGCAAGAGTTGATATGCATTTTTAAAAAAGAATACAATCGGTGTACTATGCTGGCGGGCTTTCAATGCCCCAAATAAGATACAATCCTAAGAGTATTCAAGGGATGGTGAAGGTGATGGCATAGTGCGCGCTTTTCTGGGCCGTCAACGCCAACTGGAACTCCAACTACCGCTACTGGAATGTCAATGCCAACTCGGTTGAGAATCCGAACGAGTGGAACGATGGCAACCAGGTCCTCTCCAGCTATTATTTTCTTTCTCCTGTCCCTTGGGGCGGGAGTTTTGTTAAAAGTCCTTTTTTCCAGCCGCCGACTATTTTACCTAGATTTTCTATTTCAGCTCCAAAAGAACTATACTCTTTATTGGAAACAAGTTTGGTTTCCCATAAAAGCTGGAAGAAAAAACGGAATGAATCAATATGATCAGATACCTCTTCAAGCAAGACGATTTTTTTGTTAATAGGCGCGTACATGGATTTACGCAGCAATTCAAGAATTCTTAAAAATAATACATCTACTTTATTGCCAATTCCAAAACGCGCCGCCCTTTCCATATTGCGGTGGATTTCCATCCATGTTTTATACATAACTTTGGATTTTTCTAGCACCGGCAAAAGTCTGGGGGGGGGTTATGAGCAATAGATCCATTATGAAAATTAAATTGAGTCATAGGTTTGAAGATTTAATACATATTGAGAATTTACTTTTGGCATGGGAGGAGTTTTTGAAAGGCAAAAAGAAGAAAAAAGATGTCCAAGAATTCCAGTTCAATCTTATGGATAACATACTATCACTTCATTATGATTTGTCCAATGGCAAATACCGGCACGGAGGCTATCAAGAATTTAATATCTCCGACCCAAAGCCGCGGATCATCCACAAAGCTACTGTCCGAGATAGGCTCTTACATCGCGCAGTATACCGGATTTTGTACCCATTTTTTGATGACACATTTATTGCAGATTCTTTTTCTTGTCGCAATGACAAAGGTACCCACAAAGCAATGAAGCGGTTTTTAGCTTTTAGCCGCATAGTCTCAAAAAATAATACTCGTACCTGTTGGGTTCTCAAGTGCGATATCAAAAAGTTTTTCGCCAGCATAGACCAGACTACGCTGATAAAAATACTAGACGAACGAATCGCTGATAAGCGCATCATTAGTTTGCTCAAGGAAATAATTTCCAGCTTTAAATCGCACTCAAGCATCAGTCTTGCAAATCCAACGGCCGTTGGATTTGCAAGACCGGCAATCGGCCTACCTCTGGGCAACCTGACTAGCCAGTTATTTTCCAATGTGTATATGAACGAATTTGATCAGTTTGTGAAACAAAGGTTAAAAATCAAATATTATATTAGGTACGCCGACGATTTTGTTATTTTTTCACAAGATAAGCAATATCTAGAAAAATTAATACCTTTGATAAAAGAATTTTTGCAAAATAATTTAAAACTCACCTTGCACCCCGATAAAATTTACATGAAAACCTTATCTTCTGGCGTAGATTTTTTAGGCTGGACGCATTTTTTTGACCACAGGGTATTACGGACGGTTACTAAGCGCAGAATGTTTAAGAGATTAGCCATAAGCCAAAAACCAGAAACTTTAAATTCATACATGGGTCTTTTAAAACACGGGAATAGTTATGCTATAAGAGAAAAGTTAATTGACCAAGCGGATTTTTAGGAGTAACATAGGTAAATATGTCCAATGAAAAAAATGAATTAATGGATAAAATTATTTCCCTTTGTAAGAGGCGGGGTTTTATCTTCCCGGGATCTGAAATTTATGGCGGGTTGGCCAATTCATGGGATTACGGGCCACTTGGTGTGGAATTACAAAAGAACATCAAAAACCTTTGGTGGAAGTATTTTGTACATGGGCGTGACGATATGGTAGGCCTTGATGCGGCGTTGATTATGAACCCAAAAGTCTGGGAAGCGTCGGGGCATCTCAAAGAATTTTCTGATCCGCTGGTAGAGTGCAAAAAGTGCCATACACGGTACCGGGCTGACCAAATGCCAGAAAAATGCGAACAATGCAAGGGGAAAGAATTCACCGCGGCCAAACAATTTAATTTAATGCTCAAAACCTTTTTAGGGCCGGCGGAAGACTCTTCTTCGCTTGCTTATCTGCGCGGGGAAATTGCCCAGTCAATGTTTGTAGATTTTAAAAATGTTCTTGATACCATGCGCAAAAAAATTCCTTTTGGAATTGCCTCGCAGGGGAAAGCGTTTAGGAATGAAATCACCCCGGGGAATTTTATTTTCCGCACGCGCGAATTCAACCTCATGGAATTTGAATATTTTGTAAAAGAATCAGAATGGGAAACCTGGTTTGAATACTGGAGGAAAGAAATGCTCTTGTGGCTCAAAGAAATTGGAGCAGATATGAAAAAGGTACACGAGCACGAAATTCCCACAGAAGAGCTGGCGCATTATTCAAGGCGGACTATTGATTTTGAATTTGACTATCCTTTTGGCAGGAAGGAATTGTACGGCTTGGCGTACCGCACCGATTTTGATTTAAAAAACCACATGGAAAAATCCGGCCAGGATTTGCAGTATACCGACGCAGAAACCAACGAAACGTTTATCCCCCATGTTATTGAACCTACCTTCGGTCTGGACCGGTCGCTGTTAGTAGTGTTATTAAGCGCCTATCATGAGGAAGAAGAAAGAATAGTGCTGAAGTTAAAACCGGCATTGGCTCCCTATAAGGCCGCCGTATTTCCATTGTTGAAAAATAAGCCCGAATTAGTTAAAAAAGCCCAGGATATTTACCGTAATTTGCAAAAAGATTTTAACGTTGCATTTGATGATCGGGGGAATATCGGCAAACGCTATTACAGCCAAGATGAGATTGGAACTCCCTGGTGCATTACCGTCGATTTTGAAACATTAGAAAAAGACGATGTTACGGTGAGGGACCGCGATACGATGAAACAAGAAAGAGTAAAAGTAAATAAACTAAAAGAGTATCTTAAGCATGAGCAACCTATTTCATAAAACAATTTTGAAAAACAAGCTGCGAGTGCTGACGGTTCCCATGAAAAATGCCAACAGTGTGACGGTGTTGATTTTGGTAGGGACGGGATCCAAGTATGAAAAAAAAGATGTTAATGGAATTTCCCATTTTCTAGAACATATGTTTTTTAAAGGCACCAAAAAGAGGCCGAATACGCTGAAAATTTCAGAAACATTGGATATGATCGGGGGAGAGTATAATGCCTTTACCTCAAAAGAGATCACCGGTTTTTGGGCAAAGGTGGACAAGAAACATACTGATATTGCCTTGGATTGGATTTCAGATATGTTTTTAAACTCCAAATTTGAAGCCCAAGAGCTTGAACGGGAAAAGGGGGTAGTTATTGAAGAGCTAAATATGTACTTAGATACGCCCACTGCATACGTTTCTGAACTTTTTGAAGACTTGTTGTATAAAGACCAGCCCGCAGGCTGGCGGATTGTGGGTGAAAAAGAAAATATTTTAAATTTTAATAGAGAGAAGTTATTAGACTATTATAAAAGCCATTACTCTACGGAAAATACGGTAGTATGTGTAGCTGGCGCCATTAACTCACGGCAAGTTGAGGATAAAATTGGAAAATATTTTAATAAATTGAAAATAAGCGCGGCTGAACCAAAATTATCAGTAAAAGAGGAGCAGGCAAAGCCAGAAATTTTGATTCACCATAAAACTACCGACCAAACCCATTTTTGCTTGGGAGTCCGGGCGTATGATATGTTCCACCCCCAAAAATATGCTTTAAGCTTAATGGCGGTTATCTTGGGGGGAAACATGAGCTCCCGCCTGTTTATTTCGGTGAGGGAACGGAATGGCTTAGCCTATTACATCCGCAGTTCGGTTGATGCTACCACTGATACCGGTTACTTGGTGACGCAAGCTGGAATTAAAAATGATAGTTTGGAAAAAGCCATAGGATTAATTTTGCAAGAATATCGGGGTTTAAAAAACAGAAAGATTACCCCAAAAGAATTAAAGAAAGCAAAGGACTATGTAAAAGGCACGATGGCCCTTTCTTTAGATGCTACCGATACCCAAGCTTCTTTTTATACGGCGCAGGAAGTTATGGGAGAAAAGGTGCTTACCCCCCAAGAAAAATTAAAACTTATTGATAAAGTTACTGTACATGATATAAAGAAGGTAGCGGAAGATATTTTCTTGCCCGAAAAATTAAACTTGGCTGTCATAGGCCCCTTTGACAAGAAAGAAAAAGAAAAATTAGAAGCCTTGCTGAAAATTTAGCAAGGACTGTCCTTGCTCATCTTATTTATTGCCCTTATGCCAGAACAAACATTAGATATTTCTTGGGAAACTATTATAAAACTGTTTATTACGGGCTTGTTTTTGTATATTCTTTTCTTAGCAAGAAATATCATCGTACTATTCTTTTTCGCTCTTATTATTTCTTTGCTCATTGATCCAGCCGTTAACTTTTTACGGTGGTTCCGCCTTCCCAGGATTATAGCAGTGGTTTTAGTTTATTTATCAATTTTCGGCGCATTAGGCTTGATTATTTATCTTACGGCTCCCATTTTTATGTTTGAGATCAGCCAACTATCCCAAAATATCCCGGAATATTTTGAAAAATCTCATCCGATTCTGAAGAATTTGGGGATTGAAGCGGCTCGCAGTTTTGAAGATTTAACCGCGGCATTAACATCGGGTTTGAAAGAAAGCTCTGGCAGTATTTTCAAAGCCCTTACCACTTTTTTTGGGGGGGTATCCTCAACGTTCATCATTTTCACACTTGCATTTTTTATATCTTTAGAAAAAAGAGGAGCAGAAAGCGTTTTGAAGATTTTAACTCCCAAGAGATACGAAGATCACATTATAGATCTCTTTGAAAAAGCCCAAGTTAAGGTTTCCGGCTGGTTTGCCGCAAGGATTCTAGCATGCTTTCTTGTGGGGATATTGTCCTTTCTCATATTCTTTTTATTCGGGGTAAAATATGCTTTCATTTTAGCCCTTGTTTCCGGAGTGCTGAATTTTGTGCCTTATGTCGGGCCTATGATTACGTTGGTGCTATCGGCGTTATTTGTTGGTGTTTCCGATTCTTGGCTAGTCGCGCTTTATATAATCGTTGCTCTTTTGGCAATCCAAGGAATTGAAAACAATTTTCTTACCCCTTTCTTAATGAAAAAAATTATCAACTTGCCTCCGGTGCTGGTTTTGATATCGTTGTTAGTAGGAGAAACGATTTTTGGATTCTTGGGGATGATTTTTGCCGTCCCAGTCTTTGGCATTATTTACGAGTTCTTAAAAGACTTTTTAGAAAAAAGGAAAGAAGAGGAATATGCCGCTAATAACTTTGAATTACGAAATGGACAATAAAAAGAATATTTCTTGTCTTTTCCCCAATTTTTGGCTATAAATTCGCTATAATTTTTTCCCGTAGCCTTTGGCTACGATAAAAAATTCTATCAAATTTCTATCTCAAAAATTGGGAAAAATCCAAAGAAACCATTTCGTCATTCAAAGTAATTAAAATATCGCAGCAGCGCAATGCTTAGCATACCGGTTAAAACCTGGCTTAAAATTCTCACCGATAATGGGAATTTTTTTTGCTTGGTGAGATAATGGATTTTTTCAGTATGGACAATATTATGTCTTTTTAAAAATTTTGGGAATATGGAAGTAATAATAGTAAGCCCGTCAGGAATAATGGCAATAAGGGAGCCAAGGTATATAATCGGCTGGTTTTTTGAAAATAGAAAAATCATCACTATGGCAAGAGAAAAATCCAAACATACCTTCAATATATCCGGGAAAGCTTTTTGCCATTTTTTGCTTCTTATATTATCTATGGAATACTCAATGTGGGGGAAGAGATCTAAAAAATAATGGCCTAAAAAAGCTAAAATACCTCCTAAAAATGGATTAGGTATGGCAGACCCCAGTGCAGCCCCGAAAAGCATGTGAACAAGAAGTATCATTGCAGATTTAAGATTTATGAATTAAGATTTATTAATAGACCTACTGATTAAAGGTTTTCCTACCGAAATGCGAAAATTTCAGCTGTAAATTTGCAATAATTTTTAGTCTTACCCTACAGGTAAGACTAAAAATTCTATCAAATTTTCGCTCTGAAATTTGCATATTTCGCTAACGGAAACCTTTAATCAGTAGGTCTAATCTATTATGACAAAGAAATTTTATATTACAACAAGCATTCCTTATACTAATGCGCCTCCGCATATTGGTTTTGCGTTTGAGGCGATCCAGGCAGATGTAGTGGCTCGCTATCACCGCGCGTTAGGGGAGGATGTATATTTTTTGACTGGCACCGATGAGCATGGCTTAAAAACAAAAAGGGCCGCAGAGGAACTGGGTAAAACTCCAGAAGCCTTTGCCGATCAAATGTCGCAAAAATTCAAGGATTTGCAAAAGGTTTTAAACTTGTCAACCGATGACTTTATCAGGACATCTGATATTGAGCGCCATTTGCCCGCGGTAAAAAAACTTTGGGAACAATTGCAAAAAAATGGTGATTTTTATAAAAAACAATATAAAGGTTTTTATTGCCCTGGCTGTGAAGCATTCAAAACCGATAAAGATTTAGTAAATGGAAAATGCGCTATACACCAAAAAGAGGTAGAAGAGATTGAAGAAGAAAATTATTTTTTTAAGCTTTCAAAATACCTGCCTGCAATAAAAAAAATAATAGAAAAAGGAAAACTGAAAATCATCCCCGAAAGCAAGAAAAATGAAATTTTAGGCATGCTTGAAAATGGGTTGGAAGATATAAGTTTTTCCAGATCAAAAGAAAAATACTGGGGTTTTTTTGTGCCTTGGGATGAGAGCCAGATAATTTACGTTTGGGGAGACGCTCTACCCAATTACATATCAGCAATCGGTTATGCTGATAACGAAAAAAAATTTAAAACCTATTGGCCGGCAGACGTGCATTGCATTGGAAAAGATATAGTAAAATTCCATGCCATATATTGGCCTGCTATGCTTTTATCTTTGGGATTAGACTTGCCAAAATCCATTTTTGTACACGGGTTCATTACCGTAAATGGCCAAAAAATTTCCAAGTCGCTGGGAAATGTCATAGACCCATTTGTATTGGTGGAGAAATATGGGGCAGATGCGGTACGCTACTATTTGCTACGGGAAATCACTCCAACCGAAGACGGCGACTTTTCTTATGAAAAATTTGAACAACGGTATAATGCAGATTTGGCCGGCGGTATCGGTAATTTACTAGCTAGGACCATTGCTTTAGCAATAAAACCAAATTTTAACGCCAAAAAACCAAGCGCAAAAATTAAGAAAATAGCTGATATTGCCAAGCGAGAAGTTAAAAAGCATTTAAAGGATTTTAAATTTAACGAAGCGTTAAAATCTATTTGGGATATGATTAGTTTTTGCGATAAGTATATCAATGAACAAAAACCATGGGAAGGCGGTAAAAACGCTTCCCAAGTAGTTTCAGACGTGCTGTTTGCACTAGAAGTTATTTCTGGATTGCTGGATCCATTTTTACCAGAAACCGCCGGGAAAATTGCCAATGCAGTTGAAAGTAAAAAATCAGGAATCTTATTTCCTACGCAAAAGCATTGACTTAATTGCGTATTTTTGTTATAAGATAAGTAGCACACCCAGGCTCTGGAGAGCTTGACCCACATTTTTTGCAAGGAGACGGCTATGCTTGTTTTGTCCCGTAAGAAGAACGAGTCAATTGTCATTAACAATGACATCACCGTTACCGTGGTTGAAATCCGCGGCGACAAGGTGCGGCTCGGTATTATGGCTCCCAAAGAGGTGCCAGTGCATCGCCAAGAGGTTTTTGATGCCATTCTCGCCGAGCAGAATGCCCGGGCGACCGCAGGCTGAAAATAACAACATCGAGCTAGTTAAGCTCTAGAGCGCGAAGACACCTGTTTTCGCGCTTTTTTCATGGTTTTAGGATAATACATTGATTTCTTGGGCAATTTATGATAAGCTGGAACTAGCTCTTTTGATTAGCTTGCAGATAGCTTAAAGGGCTCGCCTTATTCAGGAGAATCCTATGAAAATAGTTGAATTAAGGAAGGGGGAAAGCGTTTACATTGGCAAGAATATCAGAATTATGCCAACTCAGATTAGGGCTGGATGGGCGGTGCGCCTGGGCATTGAGGCGCCTAATAAGGGGCCCAATAAAGTAATTATTCATCGGCAAGAAGTCTTTGAAGAAATGCATCGCAAGCCCATGCCAAAAGAGTCTGAAATTAACAAGATCTAATTTAGTTTCAATCTTACAGATAGTCGCTTGATTATCTGTCTTTTTTTACGTACGATTCATGTATATGATAGTTGATACCCATAGCCATTTGCAATTCAATGCTTTTAAAGGAGATGCGGGCGAAGTCATTAAAAAATCGCTGGCAGAAAATATCTGGATGATAAACGTCGGCACTAAATATGAAACAAGCAAAAGCGCCGTTGAGTTTGCAGAAAAATATGAGCAAGGCGTGTATGCTGCCATCGGTCTGCATCCTATATATGCGGCAGCTGAATTTATCAAATTAAAAACCGATGCCAATGAGGGGGAGTTTTTAATTAAAGAACAGAGCTTTGATAGAGAAAAGTATAAGGAACTTGCTCTGCATGCAATCGCTTCAAAAAAATTAGTGGCAATAGGTGAAATCGGGCTAGATTATTATTACAAGCCAAAAACTACGGAAAAATTAGCCCAATTTAAAGCAAAGCAAAAAGAGGTTTTCTTGCAGCAGCTTGATTTGGCAAAAGAACTAAATCTGCCCGTAATATTGCATTGTCGAATGGCGCACGATGATGTTATTGAAATATTGCAATCACAAAAGGGTATAACTGGCGTCATTCATTGTTTTACGGGTACCTTAGAACAAGCCAAAAAATATATAGAAATGGGATTTTATATCGGCATTAATGGAATAATATTTAAATTTAACATTGATGAGGTAATAAAAAGTATTTCTTTGGATAATATCGTAGTTGAAACCGATTGTCCGTATTTAACGCCACCCATGGCAGAAAGCACAAGGAACGAGCCCATTTTTATCAAACATACTATCCAAAAAATAGCGGATTTAAAGGGCTTGAGTTTTCAGGAAGTATGCGACAGAACCACCCAAAACGCCCGCACATTATTCAATATTTAAAAGTATAAAGCGGTTAGCGCCGCTTTTTTTTATGCAAGAATTATGATAACATTATTGCAAATATGGTTAAATATAATCCGGCCAAAATTGAAAAAAAATGGCAGAAGAAGTGGTATAATTCCACTCTTTTTAAGGCAAAAAATGGTTCAAAGGCCAAGAAATTTTACCTTTTGGTTGAATTTCCGTATCCATCAGGCGATGGGCTGCATGTGGGCCACTGCCGCAGCTATACTGCACTGGATATTATTGCCCGCAAACGCCGGATGCAGGGCCAGAATGTGTTATTTCCCATGGGGTGGGATGCTTTTGGCTTGCCTACGGAAAATTACGCCATAAAAAAAGGTGTGCACCCTTCGGTGGTAACCAAAAAAAATACCGAAAACTTTAAGAAGCAGATGAAAAATTTGGGGCTGTCGTTTGATTGGTCACGCGAAATAAATACTACGGACCCTGCCTATTATGCATGGACCCAGTGGATTTTTATTAAATTATTTGAAAAAGGCTTGGCCTATAAAGATAACATTAATATTAACTGGTGCCCCAGTTGTAAAATAGGATTAGCTAACGAAGAAGTAGTAGACGGTAAGTGCGAAAGGTGCGGCACTAAGGTTGAAAAACGGGAAAAAAAGCAATGGCTGATAAAAATCACCAAGTATGCCGATAGATTAATTAAAGATTTGGATTTGGTGGATTATCCGGAACGGGTCAAAGACCAGCAAAAAAATTGGATTGGGAAATCAGAGGGCGCAGAAATTGATTTTTTGCTTAACTTCAAAAAAGATCCAAAGCTCAATGAAAACCGCGGATCTCGCGGTGAACGGGCAGCCATCAAGGTATTTACCACGCGGCCTGATACTATTTTCGGCGCTACTTACTTGGTGCTTTCACCTGAACATTTATGGGTACAGCTGGCAACCGATGATAACCACAATGTACTGGAAAATAAAGAAGAGGTAAAAGCTTATGTGCAGAGTGTAAAGCATAAACCGGAGATAGAGCGCATTGCTGAGGGAAAAGAAAAATCCGGTGTTGAAATTAAGGGAGTGGTGGCTATTAATCCGGCGACAGGCAAAGAAATTCCCCTTTTTGTGGCTGATTACGTGTTAGCGCAATATGGTACCGGCGCGATTATGGCCGTTCCCGCTGATGACAAGCGGGATAAGGAGTTTGCTGAAACATACCGTTTACCGATTATAGAAAATTACCAGAAGGCGGGTTTTGAAGATTTTGGTAAAAAGACCGTAAATTATAAATTACGTGATTGGGTATTTTCCAGGCAGCACTATTGGGGCGAACCCATACCGATGATTTTTTGCGGGCAGTGTGGGTGGCAACCTGTTCCTGAAAAAGATTTACCCGTAGAACTGCCCAAGGTAAAGAAATATCAGCCAACGGATACCGGCGAATCTCCATTGTCGGCCATGACAGTATGGGTAAAAGCAAAATGCCCTACCTGCAAAGGGCCAGCAGTACGGGAAACCGACACTATGCCAAATTGGGCAGGGTCTAATTGGTATTACTTGGCGTATGTAATGCGGGGGGTTTCTAATTTGCAGTTTCCCATGGCCAAATACCGCGAGGCATTAAAATATTGGATGCCCGTGGATTGGTATAACGGAGGGATGGAACACACCACCTTGCATTTACTGTACTCCAGGTTTATTTTTAAATTTTTATGGGATATTGGGGCAGTTCCGCAATCTATTGGGAGCGAACCCTATAAAAAGAGGACTTCCCATGGGGTTATTTTAGGCCCGGGAGGGGTTAAAATGTCCAAGTCAAAAGGAAATGTGATAAACCCTGATGATGTTGTAAAACAATACGGCGCTGATACCTTAAGACTATATGAAATGTTTATGGGTCCGTTTGACCAAATGATCCCCTGGGACCCAAAGGGAATTATAGGCGCCAGGAGGTTTATAGAGAAAGTATATGTTATAGCCCATAAAAAAACATTTGCTAAAAAAGGCAATGCTCATGTAAATACATTACTTAATAAAACCATCAAGAAAGTTTCAGAAGATATTGAGGCGATGAAATTCAATACAGCAATATCTTCGCTCATGGTTTTGGTGAACAGTTTTTCGGAAAATCTAGAACAGGTGACTAAAGAACATATTAAAAATTTGTTATTATTGATATCTCCTTTTGCTCCGCATATTACTGAAGAACTTTGGCAAAATTTAAAATATAAAGGATTATGCAGCGCTCAAAAGTGGCCTGTATTTGACAAGGCTGTGGCAAAAGAAGAAAGAGTAGTGCTTATCGTACAAATTAATGGAAAAGTAAGGGATAAACAAGTGATGAATGCAGGCAGCAGCCAGCAAGACGTTGAGAAAATAGTACTGCAAAGTGAAAAAATTAAAGCATGGATTGCCGGAAAAGAAATTAAAAAGGTCATTTTTGTGCCGGGCAAATTAATTAATATTGTTATATAGCATGCCCATAAAAAAAGTAGTTATTTCAGCGGCAGGACAGGGGACCCGCATGCTGGAGCTCACTAAAGATAAATCAAAGCATCTTATTACTGTTGAAAATAAGCCCTTTTTGGCATACTTGCTGGATAACATTCTAAAGGCTGGCTACAAGGAAATTATTATGGTGGTTGGGTTCCGCGAAGATATGATACGGGAATTTTTAAAAACGTATACGTTTGACGGCAAAGCTCCAAATATTAAACTGGTAAACCAATTTGAACTATTGGGCCCAAAAGAAAAAGAATATGGAACTGCCTGCCCCTTAAAATGCGTGAAAGATTTAGTAAAAAATGAAAATTTTATTTCCCTGGTGGGGGATAATTTTTACACGGTTGAAGATTTAAAGCTTATGAATATTGACGATGAATATACCTATGTAGCAGGGCTTGAACATGACCATCCTGAAAAGTTCGGGGTATTGATTAAAGACGGGGAATTTTTGAAAGAAATTATTGAAAAACCCAAGGAATTTGTGGGAAATTTGATTAACACTAGCCTTTATAAATTTACCCCCGAAGTGTTTGAAAAGTTACTATTAATTCAAAAGTCCGAAAGAGGAGAATATGAAATTACGGATGTAATTTCCCTATTAGCCAAAGAAAGGAAAGTAAAAATAAAAAGAACGAAAAATTATTGGATGGATTTCGGCCGGCCCGAAGATATAGAAAAGTTTTCTAAGTTTATAAAAAATGGAAACGATAGCTCTGTCTCAAAAAGCACTCGATAAAGCAATAACCGCTTTACGCGATGGCGATGTAATCATTTTTCCTACTGATACGGTATATGGATTTTTGGCGGATGCAAGCAATAAAAAAGCGGTTGATAAAATTTACAAAATAAAAAAGAGGCCGAAGTCAAAACCGCTTTCTGTGTTTGTGAAGGATTTAAAAATGGCAGAATCATTGGTTAAAGTAGATGAACGCCAGGCCAAAATTTTGAAAAAATTTTGGCCTGGCCAATATACGTTTATATTAAAAAGAAAAAAAACCAGTCTTACAAATCCGACGGCCGTAGGATTTGTAAGACTATATGGACTTAATAAAAAAACTATTGCCATACGCATTCCCAAACACACATTCTTGCAAAAATTGCTCAAAAAAGTAAACAGGCCTTTAGCGCAAACTTCAGTGAATATTTCAGGCGAGCTGCCATTAATAAACATAGGAGATATTATAGAAAAGTTCGGTAGTGATAAGAATATTCTCATCATTAGCGCTGGAGACTTAAAAAAGAGCAAACCCTCAAAAATTACTGATTTAACAAATAATACTATTAAAACTCTAAGAAAATGAAGCTTAAACAAGGGGATTCTCAAATATCAAAATTAATTGCATTGGAAACCGAGCGGCAAAAAAATACCCTGCAGATGATTCCATCTGAAAACCATTGTTCGCCGGCGGTGCGCGAAGCTTTAGGGTCTATTTTGACTGACAAATACGCCGAAGGCTATCCGGGAAAGCGATACTACGGTGGAAACCAGTTTATAGACAAAGTGGAAAGCCTTTGCATTGAGCGCGCTAAAGAGTTATTTAACACTGAGCATGTGAATGTCCAACCCCATTCGGGAAGCCCGGCAAATGCGGCTGTGTATGTGGCAACCTGCCAGCCAGGCGATACCATTATGGGGCTGGCTTTGCCCATGGGCGGGCATTTAACCCATGGAACGAAAGTAAGCTTTTCGGGCAAATTTTTTAATTCCGTGCAGTATGGCGTTGATGAAAAAACGCATTTGATCAATTATGATGAGCTGGCCAAACTGGTTCAATCGCATAAGCCAAAGCTGATGTGGGTTGGGGCAACGGCCTATCCGCGTATTTTTGATTGGGCTAAGCTGGGCGAGATTGCTGATTCTGTTGGCGCATATCTAGCTGCTGATATTGCTCATATTGCAGGATTAGTGGCTGGGAAAGCCCACCCAAACCCCGTGCCGTTTGTGCATATCGTAACAACAACAACTCATAAAACATTGCGCGGGCCGCGGGGAGGCATGATTATGGTTACCAAAAAAGGAATTGAAAAAGATCCCGAATTGCCCAAGAAAATTGATAAAGCAGTGTTTCCCGGACTCCAAGGCGGGCCGCACGAAAATGCCATTGCTGCCATTGCAGTTTGCTTGAAAGAAGCGGCAACGCCGGCATTTAAAAAATATGCGGCGCAGATTGTGAAAAATGCTAAAGCATTGGCCAGCGAACTGAAAAAATATGATTTTAACCTGGTTTCCGGTGGAACCGATAACCATTTGCTGCTGGTTGACTTGCGTAATAAAAATATTACCGGGGCCGAAGCGCAAGATTTATTGGAAAGCGCGGGAATTACGATAAATAAAAATAGCATTCCTTATGACCCGGCTGGGCCATTTAAGCCATCGGGCATGAGGCTTGGGACCCCTGCCATTACTACGCGGAGCATGAAAGAAAGTGAAATGAAAAAAATTGCAGGGTGGATTAATCAGGTTATTTTAAACCCGAATTCCGCAGGGAGGGTTAGCGCGGAAATTAGGAAATTTTGTAAAAAATTCCCACTTCCAAAATGATTGTTGATGCTGACATATTTTATTTCATCAATGGATTTGCAGGCAAGTGGCAATGGCTGGATTGGCTGGGGATTTTTTTTGCCCAATACCTCGGCTATATATTGCTTTTTTCTTTGCTGGTATTCCTTCTGATTTACCCGATCAAATTGTCCCGAAAAGCGGGACAACGATTTGCTCTGCAAATCGTATTTGACCGGGCAGGTTTTAAAAAATATTGGCGCATGGTTGCAGAAGGAGTAGTGGCCGCGCTGTTTGTAAGGTTCGTCTTAGTAGAAATTTTTTATTGGCTACGTTTTAGAATGAGGCCGTTTGTTGATGGTAATAATAATTTGCTCATATCTTATGATATAAGCAAAACTGCTTTTCCGTCCGGTCATGCGTCATTTTATTTTGCGCTTTCTACTATTATCTATGGTTATCATAAAAAAGCTGGCATTCTATTTTTCATTGCCAGTTTTTTAATTTCTATAGGCAGGGTTTTCGTCGGCGTCCACTGGCCATCAGATATTTTAGCGGGAGCTTTGCTGGGGATCATTATGGGTTTGGTTTTAAATAAACTATTCAAAAAAATAAGCATAAAAAAATCCCAATAGGTATTGGGATTTTTTTAGGATTAGTGCCCGAGGTGGGAGTTGAACCCACAATTCTGTAAAGAAACACGATTTTGAGTCGTGCGCGTATGCCAATTCCGCCACTCGGGCAATGTCTGATTTTATCATGTTTTGCCCTGTATTTCAAGATTGGTGCCACGAGGCATCAATGATTTTTTCGGGGAATTTTCGGGAAGTTTCTTGGAAAAACTTGCAAGAAGTCTTGTGTACCATGGCGGCATGCTGGCGGGTAAGGTAGGCTTGTATGGAATCCTCTGGCTGTGGCGAACAGCATTTGGCAAAATTTACCATCATGCCTTTTTGGCCGGCAAGGTACACCTCTTTTGGTTTTCGTATGGGGGCTGCTGGCTCCGGCTTTTTCGGAACACCGAATATTTTACTCTTTACAAACGAGGGAACGGAAAAAATCGGTGTAATAATTGCGGAAGTCAGTTTTCTAATATGCGACCTCGCAATACTCGTTTTAACAAATTTCAGCCAATCATAAGAAGGCTTTTTCTTTTCACTGGTAATAATCTCTACGACATCGCCGTTGGTTAGCGATTGGGAAAGGGGTATGATTTTTCCGCCAATTTTTGCCGATTCGCAATGGTCTCCGATTTCTGAATGCAAAGCATACGCGAAATCAATGGGTGTTGACCCTTTAGGCAGGGCAATGACGTCGCCCTTGGGAGTGAAGGTAAAAATCTGGTTCTCAAAGAAATCAATCTTGAAATCTTTGAAAAAATCCGGAACTTCCTTTGACCATGCAAGGTGGGCGATGTCTTTTTGCAGTTGCAGCTTTTCTTTATAAGCCCAGTGGGCGCAAATGCCATATTCAGCCTCGCGATGCATTTCTTCTGTTTTAATCTGGATTTCAGAAATTTTTCCAGGTTCTAAAAATACGGTTGTATGCAAAGATTTGTACCCGTTTTCTTTTGGTTTTGCAATGTAATCTTGAATCTGCCCTGAAATTGGCTGGAAGTGCTTATGAATAATGCCTAACACCCTGTAACAAGCGGCAACATCTTTGACGATAACTCGCATGGCAACCAGATCATGGAGCTTTTCAAAATTCATGGCATGGCGCTCTAATTTTTGGTAGGTGCTCCAGTATGATTTTGCCCGATAGTTAATATCAGAAAATTTTATTTTTTCGTGCGATAATATTCTTTTAAATTTGGGAATAAATTTTTTAAGGTATTTGGCCCGTTCTTCATATTTTTCTTCTAAGTGCTCTTGCAGCCAGGCAAACTTTTCGGGAAACAGAAATTCAAATGTCGGGTCTTCAAGCTTCCTTTTTATTTCCCCTAATCCCAAGCGGTTGGCTATAGGCACGAATATTTCAAGCGTTTCTAGGGCGTAAATTCTTTGCCGTTCTTGGGGCAATGAAGACAACTTTTGCAGTCCGTCAATGCGGGCAGCCAGCTCTATAATAATGACTCGCAAATCTCCGGCTATGGCAAGAAGCATTTTTCGTGCGTTTTCTACTTTTTCTTTCTGTAAGAACACTGCTTCATTGGCGTTGCGGTTGAAAAAGTAATATATCTTATTGAGTTCGGCATTCTTGCTTACAATGTTTGCAATATCCTGCCCGAATTTCTTTTCAATATCATAGAGCACGGCATTTCGCGACTCTGAAATGTTTTGGTTAGCAGTATCATGTAAAAGCCCCGCGGCTACAGTAGTGGCGTCTAAACCCATATCGCTTAGTATCACAGCAACGTTTACGGCATGCTCAATATATTCCTCTCCTGTAGATCTTTTCTTGTCACCATACGCATTTTTTGCAAACTCAAAAACCTCCTCCATAAATTGGGGGTCTTTGCTGTGTTTAATTAATTTATTAAACAAGTTCTGCATAGTCGCAGTCTTTGTTTGAGCATTTTACTTTTTTGCTTTTTGTTTCCACTAAGATGGATTTGCATAGTGGGCAGAATTTATTGACCGGCTTATCCCATAGCGCAAAATCACATGTAGGGTAGGTGTCGCATCCGTAAAATATCTTGCCTTTCCTGGTTTTTTTAGCCCCCATGTGTCCGGTTTTACACTTTGGGCAAGTAATATCCAATTTTTCTGCCTGCATAGAAGGGTCTTTTATAATTGATTCGGTATGTTTGCATTCAGGGAAACCCGTGCATGCGTAGAATCTGCCGAACCGCCCCATTTTTTCTATCATGGGTTTTTGGCACTTAGGGCAGATTTTGTCGGTTTTAATGTCTAGGTTTTCCTTAGGCACATCTTCATATTTTTCTTTCAGGTTTTTTGCAAACGGGCCATAGAAATCTCTAACGGTTTTTTCCCAGGTATCTTTTCCTTCTGCAACTTCGTCTAGCTCTTTTTCCATTTTTGCGGTAAATTCAATATCTACAATTTCTGGAAAATTCTTTACTAACATCTCGTTTACAATGACACCCATCTCGGTAGGGAAAAATCTTTTTTGCTCATTTTTTTCAATGTAATGTCTATCTTGAATAGTAGAAAGCGTAGGGGCATAGGTTGAGGGTCTGCCAATGCCGTGTTTCTCAAGCGCTTTAATCAAGCTTGCTTCATTATACCTTGGCGGGGGCTCGGTAAAATGCTGGCTGGGATTGATGTTTACTAATTCCACAATTTCCTTTTCTTTCAATTCCGGCATTTCATTTTCAGTGAATTTCATGGGGTATACCTTCAAGAAGCCGTCAAATTTTAAAATCTGCCCGTTGGCGCCGAAGGTATATTCGTTGGCATTAATTTCAACCGAAGTTGCGTTAAAAACCGCAGAAACCATTTGGCTGGCAATGAACCGCTGCCATATTAACGTGTACAATTTCAGCTTTGCGGCATCTAAGTTGTTTTTTAATAATTCGGGAGCTTGTTGGGCATAGGTTGGGCGGATGGCCTCGTGGGCTTCTTGCGCTCCCTTGCCTGCCTTGTACCGTTTTATTTGAGCATAATTTTTTCCAAATGAATCTGTGATGAATTTTTCAGCGTCTGCCAGTGATTGTTGTGATAAATTTAATGAATCGGTCCTATGATAGGTGATATGCCCCTCTTCATATAACTTTTGCGCCACTGACATGGTCATTTTTGCGGAATACCCGAATTTATTGGCTGCGGTCTGCTGAAGCGTGCTGGTAGTAAATGGCGGCAAAGGGTTTTTCCTAGTTTCTTTTTTTTCTACACTCGCTATGTTATATTCTGCCTGTTCTAAATTTTTTAAAATAGCATCGGCTTCCTCTTTATTTTTAATTGCTAATTTATCAATCGTTTTGCCGTCTTTCTTAATTAAATTTGCTTGAAAGTCTTGGTTATTGTTTTTTGCTCCTTGTTTTTTCAATAAAGCCATGATTTGCCAATATTCCTGCGCCACGAATTTTTTGATTTCTTCCTCCCGTTCTACCACTAATCTAACTGCTACTGATTGTACGCGGCCGGCTGAAAGGCCCTTAGCTACCTTTTTCCATAAAAAAGGCGAAATCTTATACCCTACGATTCTATCCAAAATTCTCCTGGCTTGCTGGGCATCTACCAAACTCATATCAATTTTTCCGGGAGATTGTAACGCATGATCAATGGCTGTTTTCGTTATTTCATGGAATACAATTCTTTTTGGATTTTTTAGCCCTAAAGCTTCCGCCAAGTGCCATGAAATTGATTCTCCCTCGCGGTCTTGGTCAGTTGCCAAAATCACTTCATCGGCGGCTTTGGCGTCTTTCTTTAATTCGGCAATCACTTTTTTCGCTTTTGGCGGTATTACATATTTGGGCTCAAAGTTTTTTTCTACGTCAATTCCAAAATCCCTTTTTGGCAGATCCCTTACATGCCCAAAAGACGCAACTACCTTGTAGTTTTTTCCTAAGAATTTACTGATAGTACGGCTTTTTGTGGGTGACTCAACTATAATTAACGACTGCATAATTTTTATTTTTATTTATCCCTATCCCTTCTTTCAACAAATTTTTTCACCTCTTCATAATTCATCTCCTTTGGCCATAATAAATTTCCCTCGGCAGAATAAATGGGGATGATATGTTCGGGTTTATTTTTATAAACATCTAATATAGCTTTTTTGGCCATTACCATATACTCCTGTTTTTTAGCTTCTGCATCTTCGCTATGGTCAATCATATAAGATACGCTATATTGTTGTTTTTCTTTTTCTGTTGCAATTCTCATGATAGCAGGAATAATAATGCCCAGAAAATACTTTGCCTTAATGCCAGAGTTTGTTACGAAACCAGTTCCGGGCGCATATGATTCTGTTTCCTGCCCACTTTTCATGGCATCTATAACTACATTAGGATCTTCGGGCGATGGAGTTACCATATATTGATTACGTTTTAGTCCAGGCGCAGCTATGGAATGAGTTCTTTGATTTTGAGCGTGTTTTAAATAGAAATCTAAATCAACTTCTTTTAATAAGAAGGATACATCAAACATAATATTAATTCTACCTGATGAAAAGCGTCCGTAATATACTTGTGGCTTGTCTTTTCCCATTACTGGAAAGTCGTTAACTTCTTGTTCGTGTATATTTTTAGATCTGCCATTTATATTAAAATAAAGAGTGCCTTTCAATCCATTTTCAAGTATTGATTGTACTGTCTTAGATCCTTGCTCTATATCTGAAATTTGAGGAGGTAATTGCAAGCCAAATGTCGGCTCGACTCCCGAACGGGCAACTCCTGAATAGGCGAGTCCCTTTTCATTAATATCCCGAACTTTTCCCATTATTTTTTCTATAATCTCAGGCGATAATTCTTTTTCATTTGTTTTAGTAGATTTTTCAGGGTAGGGGAATGCCTCTAATTCTTTTCGCATTTCTTCTTCTGAAACAATTTGTTCATCAAGAGCTTTTCTCTCCGGGTCTTTGCCAAAATTAATTCCATCTGGAATCTTCTTTTCATTGATATCCCTACCTATATTTATTTCATTTGGCACATTCTCCCGTCTTATTTCACTCATAAAATTAAAGTCTTACAAAACCTACGGCCGTAGGTTTTGTAAGACTGTTACATTTCTTCAATTAAAAATATTTTAACAAATTCATCTAAATTGTACATTTGTAATAATTTTTCTGTTTTATCTGAAACATCGTAAGGGGTTATCCAGACACTTTGCTGGAACATTTTATATCCCAAATTATGTAACACACTTCTTAATAGGTCTCTTGATTTTCTATATTTTTCTGGAACGTCAAAAATAAGCATCGCCCATTTACCATCATCTCGCTTTTTCTTTCCCTCGATAATAAAGCTTGCTTTCAGCACTTTATTTAGTCCTTCCTTGGTGAGCATGACTGCCATATTGCCTTCCAAATTTTTTATTCTTATATAATTTTTCCTTTTTGCATAATTTACTAAGTTGCTAAATGCTTTTTTGTTTTTGTCTTTTCTATATTTATCAAAAACTGGATTTTTAATGCCATGCCAGGAATTATACATAGTTGGTCTTTTAGTTAGAAAAGCCACAATATCGCCTGTTTTATCTAGGATATTGTAAAGATCCCATAAAAATTTATCAGTAACGGGAGGCTGCATAGTCTTGTGATGGTCTTACAAAACCGACGGCCGTAGGTTTTGTAAGACTGATTTGTATTCTAATTAATTCTGATTAATTATGATTTTTAGTTCAATGAATATACGTTGCCTCCTAAGTTGCGTATCTTACCTGAAATTTCCAGTAAGGCAAGCGTAGTTGCTACCAATGAAGCCTGCAATTTTGTTTTTTCAATAATATTGTCTATATACATTGCTTCTTCTTTTAAAATATTTAGAATAACCTGTTCTTCGTTGTTTCCGGCTAAAAGATCCTTTTGTTCTTTTATTGGCGCTAAATGCAATGCTTCTAAAATATCATTAGCGCTCTCTACAAGCGTTGCCCCGTTTTTTATTAAACCATTGGGCCCTTTGGAATTTAGAGAGAAAATCGGCCCGGGCATGGCGAATAATTTTTTCTTATGTTGTTTTGCATAATTAGCCGTAATTAACGAGCCGGATTTTTCTTTCGCTTCAATCACCAAAATTCCCAATGATAAGGCTGAAATAATGCGGTTTCTTCTGGGGAACGTAAATTTTGAACCCTTGGTTCCCGGAGGCAATTCTGAAATAAGGCACCCGCCATGTTTGATAATATCCCGTGACAGTTGCATATTAGATTGGGGATAGATGCTTTCTTCGTCTAATCCGCTGCCGAGCACCGCAACCGTTCTCTTTCCATTTTCAACGCAGGTTCTGTGGGCAAAAGTGTCAATTCCCGGAGCCATTCCTGAAACAATGGTTATATTTGAATCTACTAACCCCTTTGCTATGGAAATAGTAGCTTGTTGGCCGTAGGGTGAAGGGCGCCGTGTGCCTACTATCCCCACACAGGCTTCGTTGGCAATAAAATTTCCACGGTAGTACAGCGCTTTGGGTGCATCGGGAATTTTTTTTAATGATGCCGGATAATTTTTATCGTCTTTTTTTATAATTTTTATTTCTTCCATTAATGCATGATAACACAAAACTTGAATTTTAATAATTTTAAGGTAAGATGTACCCAGCGTTGCTTTTCAGTCCTTTGAAAAGGAGACAGTTATGGAACCCATTGTGTTAACAAAAATTGGCGAAACCTTAATTGAGGATCCTGTACATCAAGTTAATGAGCAAGATACATTTTCCAAGATGCCAATTGCCGTACTAGGCGTGCATGATATTTGCAAAGGATGGATTTCTGTAAAAGGTGTTTCAGCAACTCACAATATTATTTATTGCAGGAGTTGCGGCTTGCGGATTCAGTTTCCAAGAGAAATTGATACCTATGGGAAGTTGCGGCAATGGTGCGCTGATCAGATGAAAGCAGAAAAAAATAGAAACCATGAGATTAATGGATTCTTAACGATGAATCGGCCCATAGGCTAAAAAATAATCATAACCAGCGGCTCTCGCCTCTGGTTTTTTATTGTCTCATTTTTTCTACGGCATCCGCCAGCATTTGGCAGTATAAATTTAACCCTATTTTATTGATTGAGCCAGACTGTTCTTTTCCTAAAATATTGCCAGCTCCCCGTAGTTCCAAGTCTTTGATGGCAATTTGGTACCCAGCTCCTAATTCTTTTGCCTGCGCCAGCGTTTTTAACCGTTCTTTTGCTAATGGGGTTAGTTTTTTAGGATAAAATAAGTAGGCAAAACTTTTTACGTGGGACCTGCCCACGCGGCCTCGTATTTGATAGGCTTGGGAAAGTCCTAATCTTGAAGCATCTTCTATGATAATGGTATTTACATTGGGCAAATCAATTCCATTTTCAATAATCGTGGTTGCCACCAGCACTTTTGTTTTTCCTTTCTGGAAATTGTCCATTATGTTTACTATTTCCTTTTCAGGCATTCTTCCGTGAATGCAAGAAAACGTAACATGGGGTATTAATTTTTTTAATTTTTCTTTGGTTCTTTCTATCGTTTCAACCCGATTATGCAAAAAATAAACCTGGCCTTCTCTTGCTAATTCAGCACGAATTGCTTCTTGAATGGCATTTTTATTATAGGGAAGGATTTGTGTATGAATCGCCGTTCTCCCCGTGGGCGGGGTTTGCATCAAGCTTATATTTTTAAAAGAAGAGAGCGCTAAGTAGATAGTTCTTGGAATTGGGGTTGCCGAAAGGCTTAGCACATCCAATGAAGGCCTTGCCTGCCGTAATTTTTCTTTTTGCTTTACCCCGAAACGCTGTTCGTCATCAATAATTAAAAGTTGTAAGTTTTTAAATTCAATGTCTTTTGATAAAATCCGATGGGTGCCTATGACTACGTCAATGGTTCCCGTTTGCAGCTGATGCAATATTTTTTTCTGTTCTTTTTTTGTTTGCAATCTTGAGATTATTGCTATTTTGACGGGAAGTTTTTCAAACCGTTTTTTAAAATTATTGGAATGCTGGTTGGCTAAAATGGTGGTAGGGCATATGACGGCAACTTGGTAATTATTTGATACGGCCAACAAAGAACTTCTTATGGCTATTTCTGTTTTTCCAAAACCTACATCTCCGCAGACGATTCTATCCATAGGTTTTTCGCCCTGCAAATCCTTTTTTATATCTTCAATGGCTTGTATTTGGTCGGGTGTTTCTTGATGCATAAACCCAGAAGCTAACTGGGATTCTAATTCTTTATCAATAGCGTAGGGCTTGCGTGTAACAATTTCTTTTTGACTGTAAAGCGCGAGGAGTTCTTTGGCTAGCTTTTCTACATTTTCTTTAATGTGCCTTTTTGTCCTTTGCCATAAGGAGGATCCCAGTCGTGAAATAGCAGGGTCGGTAAAGCCCACATACCGTGAAAGCTTTCTCTCTAATCCAACGGGTACATACAACTTATCTTCTTTTGCATACTCTAACACATAGTATTCTCCGTTATTAATGTTGTTGATTCCAATAAATTTTCCCACTCCATGGTCCAGGTGAACCAAGTAATCTCCTGATGCGATATTTTTTATGTCAGAAAATAGTTTTTCTGATGTTAACTTTTTCTTTAAAATCTCTTTTGCTTTTTCCTCATCGGCAACGGTTATATCCAAAAGCACAATGCTTTCAATAATATTCCCTAAAAAATCCAAACGGATTGCTTGATTCATGTTGATAGGGAACACTTCAATAATGCCTCCTGTTTGCGAGAATTCTCCAGGATCTGAAATCTTGAACACCTTTTCATATCCCATGATGTCAAGTTTCCTTAACAGCTCTGAACTGCTATAGCGGTCGCTCTGTTTTAAAAATATGATATTATCCTGAAAAAACTGCTGGGTTTTGCTTGATTGTAAAATTTCTTGTAAATTTTCCTGAAACCAAAAAACCTGCTTTTCTAAAAAGTAGGGAGTGATGCTAGCAATAAGAATATTATCAATTATAGGCATTCATCGTCTTTTCTAGTCCGTTTTTAATGAAAAAATCAAGGGCTTCGGCGGTTTTTGCAATAGCGGAATTAATCATTTCCTGTTCCTCATTGGTAAATTTTTTGATGACAAATGTTTCCACTGATTTAGGTTTGCCTTTTTCCGGGCAGATGCCAATCTTAAATCGTATAAAATCTTTGGTTCCTAATATTTCAATAATAGAATTTACCCCTTTGTGGCCGCCTGATCCGCTATCTTGTGCAATTTTCAATTTTCCTATTGGCAAATCTATATCATCATGGACGATAACGACATCTGACATTTGACCTTTAACATTTGACACAATTTTTTTGACGGCGAGTCCAGATTCGTTCATGAAAGTTTGCGGTTTTGCTAAAATAACATTGTTTTTTTCTGAAATCAGCGAGGCATATTTTTTTGATAATTCAAAATCGGGAAAATTGTTTTTTTGGGCAAAAAAATCAATGGCCGTAAAGCCTGCATTGTGTCGCGTGTTTTTAAATTTTTCTCCGGGATTTCCCATCCCTACAATTATCATATTGCAGTTATTACTTTGAATTACGAAAGCATTTCGTAATTCAAAGTAATTATACTATTTTTTTGTAATTTTTCCAGAGCGCATTGACATGTTTTTTTAAAGATATATAATACACAAAGTGCAAATAGTTCTTTATATGGAAGGGGGTTTTGATGGAGCAATGCTAGGCAGTCTCGTGGGTTCTGGTAATAGGATCAGAGAAGAGGCACGGAATAGTTAAGAAGCTGTGTCGCTATCCTTTAACCATGGAAATGCATCGGATTGATGCAAAGGAGCGGTTATGAGGGGTTTCCGCAGGCTGACCAAGTTTGAAGAGGAATATCTCTTTAACGAGATCGACCGCCTCAAAAAAAGCGGTCGCATTCGGGGCAATGTTTCCGACTACGTCGACGAATTGAAAAAGCGTCTCGCCGAAAGGTTCGACGCAACCTACGAACCGGTGGCTTTGGCCCGATTCCTAAGGGAATTCAGGCATGTCTTCCAAGAAACCAACGGCAATCAGCCGAAAGCTCCCGGAAAGGGTGCGCCACTTTTGACTCGCATCTTTGTGCGTCGCTTCCTGCCGCGTTGCAGGAAAATGGTGTACGTACACTAAGATCCCTTCTCACATGAACCCACCTAACAAAGGATGCGGCAACCGTGCTGCATCCTTCTTTTTTTAGTAGTTTCTAATGATTGGATTAGTATTGAACGCCGAGTTGCAATAAATTAAAAAATATGATAAAATGTGCTTATTGAAGTAAGCAACTAAGCTCAATTAAAATTATGGATTATAATTTGTCAAATAACAATCAAAAAGAAGAAAATAGAAACACGCCCCCGAATGTCCCAGATAATAAATTTCAGGATTTCATAAAGAAATATCTTCTTGTCGGATGGGACCTTTTAAAAATAATACTTATTGCCTTAGTCATAGTGCTGCCTATCCGTTATTTTCTGTTCCAGCCCTTTATTGTAAAAGGCGAATCTATGGTTCCTAATTTCCAATCAGGAGATTACCTCATTGTAGATGAAATTTCATATAGGATTGGAAACCCCCAACGAGGAGATGTCGTGGTTTTAAAATACCCATTAGACCCTACCCAGCGCTATATAAAAAGAATTATTGGCATGCCAGGAGAAACTTTTGAAATCCAGAATGGGAATATCATAATTTCTCGAGATGGTAAAAAATTATTTTTAGAAGAAACAGGCTACCTGCCGCTTCTTTCAAGTACGGATGGCAACGTGAAAGTTACCCTAGAAGCGGACGAGTATTTTGTGCTAGGTGATAATAGGCAATTTTCTTATGATTCAAGGCGATGGGGAGTTTTACCCAGAAAAGATATTATTGGCAAAGCAATTTTCAGAGTTTTCCCTCTATCAATGATGACCTATATTTCTTCTCCTAGCTACTAAGTAATCCACGAATACCAACGAATTTTAAAACGAATACCAACGAATTAAATTCGTCGCAATTCGTAAAGCATTCGTTGCCATTAGTGGATTAGATGATGACTAAACTAAAACTACAAACATTAACCGGAATGCATGATATCTTGCCTGAAGATCAGGTTTATTTTAAAAAGGTTCAAAAATCAGTTGAAAACATCACGAACTATTATAGTTTTCAAAGGATAGATGTCCCCATTTTAGAGAATGCCGATGTGTTTTCAAAAGGTACGGGGATAACCACTGATATTGTTGAAAAAGAAATGTACACCTTTCGCACCAAGGGAGGAGATTTGGTGGCGTTAAGACCTGAATTTACTCCAAGCATTGCAAGAAGCTACATTGAGCATGGCATGCATAATATGCCCCAACCGGTGAAATTATGGACATCGGGGCCATGTTTTAGGCACGAAAGGCCTCAAGCAGGAAGGTATCGGCAGCTATTGCAATTTGACATAGAAGTTCTGGGAGAGCAAAACCCGTCCATAGACGGCCAAATTATCCAGATGAGCTATGATATTTTAAAAGATTTGGCTTTTAAAAATATTGCTATTGAGGTAAATAGCATTGGGGATTCAGAATGCAAACCATATTTTAAAAAGATTCTTACCAGCTATTTCAGGTCAAAAAGATCTATGCTATGTTCTGATTGCCAGAGAAGGTTGAAGGAAAACCCCTTAAGGCTTTTAGATTGCAAAGAAGAAAAATGCCAGCGGGTAAAAGCAGGGGCTCCGCAAATTATTGACCATCTTTGCGAAAATTGCCACGCTCATTTCAAGCAGGTTCTGGAATTTTTAGATGAGCTAGAACTGCCCTATATTTTAAACCCTTATTTAGTCCGAGGACTAGATTATTATACCAAAACAGTCTTTGAAATTGTAGAAAAAAGCGATGATGGTGTCAGCCAAGGCAGTTTAGTGGGAGGGGGAAGATATGACGGGCTTGTGAAATTTTTAGGCGGAAGAGATACCCCTGCGTGCGGGGCTGCAGGAGGCATTGATAGGATTGTAAATCTGATCAAGGCAAGAAATGCAAAGATAGATTCAGCGGGCGGACAAGCATCAACTAAGGCCGGCGGTAAACAAGATGACACTAACATATTTTTAGCCCAATTGGGCCAGCTGGCAAAAAGAAAAAGCTTAAAACTTTTTGAAGAATTCCGCGCCGCAAAAATTCCTGTTGCAGAATCTTTTTCAAAGGATTCTTTAAGAACCCAATTGAAAACGGCAGATAAAATGGGAATACGCTGGGTTTTGATCTTTGGCCAAAAAGAGGCATTGGAAGATTTTATTACTCTGCGGGATATGAAAAGCGGCGTGCAAAAAGAAATAAAACTTGACAAGGTCGTACAAGAAATGAAAGCTAAGATTAAATCCTAATTAACCTAATCAAATCTTAAATCCTAAAATATCAAAATCCCAAAACAAGTTTGAAAATTAGTTATTGATTAGAATAATTAGAACAATTAGAAATTAGAATAATTCAAAAACATGACATTAGAAGTAAGAAAAAAAGACAAAGAAAGCTCTCAGAATTTAGTCCATCGTTTTACGAAAGTAGTTCGTCAATCGGGAATTTTGCTTGAAGTAAGAAGCAAGCAGTTTCGTAAAAGATCTAAATCAATTTTAGCAAAAAAGAGGTCAGCCTTAAGAAGGGTTGAGATGAGAGCAGAAAAAAAGCGCCAAGAGAAATTGGCAAAACCCAAATAGACGACATTTAACAATTGACAATTAACAGTTGACAAAGCGAATCGTCGGATGTCAAAGGTTAAATGTCAATTGTCAATTGTTATGATAAAACAACAAATTCAGCTGGATGCTAACAGTGCTTTAAAATCAGGCGACCAATTCTCTTGCGGAGTTTTGCGTATGGCTTTGTCGGCAATTAATGCCAAAGAAAAAGAAAAAAGGTATAAAGTTTCCAAGGAAGCGCCGGAATTAGAAGAAGAAGCTTTGCTAAAAAAATCAGAATTATCCGATGACGAAATTATCGGTGTTATTTCTTCTGAAATAAAAAAGAGAAAAGATGCCATTGCCTTATATGAAAAAGGCAGTCGGCAGGAATTAGCGGATAAAGAACAAAAAGAGGTTCAAATTTTGCAGAAATACCTGCCAGAACAGTTATCAGAAGAAGAATTAAAAAAGTTAATTGAAGAAAGTATTAGTAAAACAGGCGCTCAAGAAATAAAAGACATGGGCAAGATTATGGCGGATCTGATGCCAAAAATAAAAGGAAAAGCAGATAATTCCCAGGTGAGCAGAGTAATAAAAGAACTTTTGTCTGGATAAATTGAGAATTCTCTTCTCAATTTTTTGTTGTATGATAAAATAGATAAAATAATATTAAATCAAAAAACATATGCAAGATACCGTAAAATCTATTGAAAAATATTCAGGTAAAATAGCAGGCCAATTGGCCATGTTTGTTAAAAAATATTTTGGAGAGATGCTCACGGTTTCCGGGTTGGTTATTTTTTTCTATAATATACTTGATTTCAGTTACCGCAGAGTTTCTACTAGTGTGATTGCTTATTACTATAAGCCATCAACATTGCAGTTGATAACCATTGGTATTGCATTGCTTACTGTTGGAATTATGATTATGAGGAATAAGGATAAAAATTATGGAAAATAAGGCTCTTTTGCTGCCGGTAGGGGATTTATTTAAAAAAAGCTTTCAAATTTATAAGGAAAAGTACCGGGCCTTTATTGGAATATCTTCTATAAATTTGCCTTTGTTCCTGCTATTCCCCCTATTTTCTTTTCTTGACTACCATTTTAGGGAACCAATAGTTTCTAACCTAGCCCTGCTTATCATCGCTATTATAGTAATGATCATAGCAGGTTTAACTGGCGCAATAATTAAATTATGGTCATTTGCCTCTACGATTTTCTTTATAAGAGAGAGAAATGCAAATGATAATATTAGATATTTTCTGGCGCTAGGATGGTCTAAATTGAATGCTTACTTATGGGTTTACCTCTTGATGAGTGTTATTTCAGTGATAGGTTTTATATTATTCATAATACCCGGCATTATATTCAGCGTTTGGTATAGCCTATCGTTATATATTTTTGCTAATGAGAATGTAAGGGGAATGGAGGCGTTAAAGAGAAGTAAAGAGTTGGTTGCCGGAAATTGGTGGGCAGTATTCAATAGATTTCTTGCTCTGGGGATTATATTGTTAATCATTGCAGTAGTAACCGGGTGGGCTCCCTTAATAGGGTCGTTGGTTAATTTATTTTTTATCATGCCATTCAGCCTAATTTATGGATACTTGCTCTATGAGGATTTAAAAAGAGTAAAAACTTAATATGACTAATTAAAATCCCCGTGGCTAACGGGGATTTTGTTTTTAAGCATAATAGGGTATTATAACTCACATAACTCATAACCCATAACATAGAACACATAACAAAAAAACGACTTCGTAGTTTTGTTCCATGTTCCATGTTTGATTTCCATGAGTAGAATTGAGATCAATAATCTTACTAATTTTGTTGTGGATAAAAAGTTTTTTATAGGGGTTGCAAAAAAAGTCTTAAAAGGCGAAAATAGAGAAAGAGAAAACTTATCTATTGCTTTTGTCAGTGCTTCAGAAATACATAAGCTGAATAAAAAATATCGGAAAAAAGATAGCCCTACGGATGTGCTTAGTTTTCAAAGAGTTTCAGCATTTAAAGATGAGTGTTCTGAAGTTATTATCTGTCCTGAAGTGGTAAGAAAGAATGCCCAAGAACCCAAAATGAGTTTAAGGAAAGAGCTAGCAAGTATTCTCATTCATGGAATACTGCATGCTTTAGGATACGATCATGAGCAGTCAGCAAAAGAAGCAGAGAAAATGTTTGCAAAACAAGATTATTATTTTGCAAAGATAAAGTAAATCATAAACTAGAATCTTGAATCTGGTATCTGGTATCTTGAATTGAATTTTGAATTTAGAATCGGCAATTCTTTATTCTGTATTCTATTCTAGATTCAAGATACGAGATTCTAGATTCAAGCGTAATGGCCAAGGGTCAAATTATTACCGGCTTAGACATTGGAACTCATACGATAAAAATCCTCGTTGCCCAAAATAATGGGTTGGGATGGGAATTTCTATCTTATTCGCAAATACCTTCCTTTGGCTTGCGAAGAGGAGCAGTGGTAAATGTTGAAGAAACGGTAAAAAATATACAATTATTGCTGTCGAGTGTTGAAAAAGACTGCGGGCGGAAAATTAATTCTGTTTTCGTGAATATTGGCGGAAGCCATCTCTATGCCACTCCCTCCGACGGATTAATTTCCGTATCGCGGGCTGACCATATTATTTCCCAAGAGGATATTGAAAGGGTGTTGCAGGCGACACGGGCAATTAATATCCCGTTAAATGAAGAGATCCTTGATGTTTTTCCAAGGGAGTTCATTATTGATGACCAAAAGGGCATTAAACAACCCTTAGGTTTGGTGGGCGTCAGGCTGGAGGCAAAAGTTATTTTACTCTGTTATTTTCAGTCTTATTTTATCAACTTGACGCAGGCAGTGTTAAATGCAAAACTACAGATTGACGATATTATTCCTTCTTCCTTGGCTGCAGCCCAAGCGGTGCTCACTCCTCAGCAAAAAGAAATTGGAGTTGCGCTCATAGATATAGGATCTGCTACTACCAGCTTGGCGGTTTTTGAAGAGGGAGATTTGATCCACTTTGCCGTATTCCCCTTGGGGAGCGCAAACATCACTAATGATATTGCTATCGGGCTAAAAACGGAAGTTGCTGTTGCCGAAGATATTAAAAAACAGCACGGAACCTGCATTATTGCCAAGAACGATAAAGAAAAGAAAGATCAGGCAAAGAAGAAGCTGGAAGTATTTGATAAATCGTATCCGCTTTCTTTCACCAAAAAGAACTTAGTGGATATTATAGAGCCAAGAGTTTCTGAAATTTTAGATTTAATGCAGAAAGAATTAAAAAAAATCGGCCGGAATGAATTGTTGCCGGGAGGCATTGTGTTGACGGGAGGAGGGGCGAAAATCCCCAAGATAAAAGAATTAGCTAAGGAACGGTTAAAACTTACCTGTGAAATAGGCGTTCCTAGGGGCATTAACGGGCTTGAGCCGGATCCCGCGCTGGCTACGGTCGCAGGATTGGTATTAGGTAGCGCAGATTTTTCCAATTCACAAAAAGATGGTATATTGGGTTTGCCATTAGAGTTTATGAAAGGATGGGGCTCAAAAATGAGAAAAATGTTCAGGGTTTTTATACCCTGAAAATAATTACCATGAATCCAAAAATTAAGGTGGTGGGGGTTGGGGGATCGGGGTCTAATACTATTTCGCGCATTGCGAAATTCAATGTAAGGGGAGTGGATTTAATAGCGGTTAATACCGATGCCCAGGCATTGCATTTTTGCAAAGTTCCCCAAAAGATTTTAATTGGAAAAAATATTACGAAAGGATTGGGAGCCGGTATGGATGTATCGTTAGGAAGGCAGGCAGCTCAAGAAAGTCAAGAAGAAATAACCGAGGCATTACGAGGAGCTGATATGGTTTTTATTACTTGCGGATTAGGAGGGGGAACGGGAAGCGGGGCCGGGCCTATTATTGCGGAATTATCCCAAAAAATGGGTATTTTAACCATAGCCGTGGTTACTACTCCTTTTTCATTTGAAGGTGAACAGAGGAAGCAAGTGGCAAAAAAAGCTATGGAAGATTTAACGGGAAAGGTGGATTCTTTATTAATAATTTCTAATGATAAGCTTCTCAAAATCATTGATGAGAAGACAACCGTTTCTAACGCTTTTGAAATTTGCGACGATACGTTAAAACAAGCGGTCCAAGGCATCACTGATTTAATTTTAGCTCCGGGAATCATCACTATTGATTTTGCTTCAGTTATTTCTATTATGAAGAATTCCGGACAGGCGTTGTTTGGCACCGGAAAGGCTCAAGGAGCAAATCGCGCCGTTGAGGCTGCGACAAAGGCAATTAATTCCCCATTGTTAGATTTTTCCATAAAAGGCTCTAAGGGCATTTTATTTAATGCATCAGGCAATGATACAACTCTCAACGAAATACAAGAAGCTGCAAAAGTCATTACCGAGAATGCTGATCCGAGGGCGCAAATTATTTTTGGGGCGGTAAAGGATGATATGTTAAAGAAAGGGGAGTTAAAAATAACTGTGATTGCCACAAAATTCTAGAAAAGTATAAATTATTAGGTATCAGGTATGCAAAATACTTAATACCAAATATGAAATACTCGTTGCATGACTCCGTCTAAAGCGCTCTTTTATTTTTGCCTTTCTTTCATCATAGGAATATTTTTTGCTTCACTTATTGAAATTCCCCAGGTTATTTCTTGGGGTTTTTTGTTGACGGGAATTCTCATGATTTTTACTCCATTCGTGATTCGTGTAAATTCATCAGCCATTCGTGAAAGTTCGTTAATTACGTTCAACGGCTACCACGCCGTGGTAGCCGTTGAACGTAAGTTAATTATTGGATTTTGCATATTATTTTTAGTGGTGGGTGTTGCCAGGTTCCAAATTGCTGAATTTGCCATTGCCAATGACCAGTTAGTTAAACTAAACGATACGCCGGATAATATTGCGCTTACAGGCCGAATCATTGATGCGCCCGATATTCGGGATACATCCCAGAAATTAAAAATTAAAGTTGATAGAACTAAGAGCATGGTGCTGGTTACCACTCAACGTTTTCCCGAATACCACTATTTAGATGAGGTAAAATTGACCGGAAAGTTGAAGAAGCCGCCCGAATTTGAGGATTTTAATTATAGAAATTATTTATTAAAAGATGGAATCTATTCTATTATGAGTTTTCCAAAGATTGAATTAACTTCACAAGAACATCATTACACAGTGGTTACTTTTTTATATAGCAGGATTTTATTGCTAAAAGAAGTATTCAGAACATCAATCAGCCAAAACTTTTCTCCTCCGCAAAGCGCTCTTTTAGAGGGCATTATGCTGGGGAACACTTCTGGCATGAGCCGCGAGGTAAAAGATAAAATGTCAGCTACCGGCTTAACCCACCTTACGGCAATTTCCGGTTCTAACATCGTAATTCTAAGCTTAATTTTACTTCATGTTTTGCTCTTTTTAGGATTTTGGCGCGGCCAGGCTTTTTATATTACCGTGGCATTCATCTGGATTTATATTATTATGACCGCTCTCCCTCCTTCGGGCATACGGGCTGCTATCATGGCAACTATTTTCTTATTAGGGCAAAAATTAGGAAGGCAAAATACCAATTCAAGGGTTATTGTGATAGCGGCTGCATTGATGACCGTGCAAAATCCTCTGCTTTTAATATATGATGTGGGTTTTCAGCTTTCTTTTCTGGCTTTATTGGGAATTATACATTTAAAACCAATTACCGATGCCTTATTCATTAAAGTTAAGTATAAAGAAGCAAAGAATTTGTTAGCTATAGTTTCTATGACGCTCGCTGCCCAAATCTATACCGCTCCTATTATTATGTATAACTTCAAGCAAATTTCTTTGGTCGCCCCTATTACCAATCTTTTAGTGATCCCGGCTATTACCTGGATAATGGTTACGGGGTTTATTGCAATTGTTTTCGGGATTTTTTCAACTACATTGGGATTCATTTTTTCTCTGCCTTGCTGGATACTGCTGACATACTTTTTAAAAATAATGGATGTTTTTTACCAGCCGTGGTCCGTTATAGCCATGCAGAATGTTTCTTGGATTTGGGTTGCCTTTTATTATTTAATCCTCGCATGGCTGGTGTGGCTTCTTCATAAAAGACAACAGCCGAAATTTTTATAGTACTGATTTTTAGCAAAAAAAATGCCGTAGGGAAAACCCTGCGGCTTGTTTGTTTGAATTGCTACGCAATGGCAGCAAAGTACTGTGTTGGCAACGATGAAATTTCTCTGGGCATGCAGTGGTCGTTAATCCATAGGAGGATAATTTTTACCTCAAAATTCAGGCGGAATGACCTGATGATCTTTTCAACAGTTCTGCGCGCGCGCCGCAATTGTTTAATTTGGCGCTTGCGGGTAGTAGGATTTCCCGCACATTGATGATGGGCGGCAATGGCAACAATCCTAGATCCGTGGTTCTCAATCGAAGTTTTTAGCATATCGGTCACTTCTAGCATCCAGTATAAATGCCTTAAATCTTCCCGGTCAACTTTTTGCGAAAGCTTTCTGACCGGACCCTTGGCGGTTATTTTATCTACGTGCGTAAGGCCGTACTTCCTTTTCATGAACTTGCGCACAGCGCCCTGAACGCTTCCGTCCATACAGTTAATTGCGGTTCCATATCTCCTAGTCATCGCACTGGTCATCGGTTCTCCTCTCTACGTCTTGTAAAGGTACTGGTGGGTTTACGTCCTGTTGACACCATGTCAACATCATGCTCGCCCAAGAGTTATCATATCAATAATAAGAACATCTTGTCAATATTTTTAATAGTATCTTAATAATTGCACAGTACTTGAAAAATAGTGTATAATTTAATGAATACACTATTTGAATATACCGTTATTATGCTAGAAAAAGATTCTATTCATAAAAAGGCCTGGGTTGTGGCAGCGGACATGGGCTATGGCCACCAAAGAACCGCGCATCCCTTAATGGGGATTGCTTTTGGCAGAAAGATCATCAATGCCAATAACTACCAAGGCATTACGGTAAAAGACAGGAATTTTTGGCAGATGACGAAGTCTTCTTATGAGTTTATTGCAAGATTCAGGCGCATTCCTTTTATCGGGGAAAAAATTTATTTATTTTTTGACAGTTTCCAGAAAATCCTAGGATATTATCCCCAGCGCGATTTATCAAAATCAAATTTCGGCGGCAGGATTATTTACTATTTTATAAAACGGGGGTGGGGCAAAAACCTGGTAGCAAGGTTGCAAAGAACCCCTTTGCCGCTTATCACGACTTTTTTCACTCCTGCGTTTATGGCAGAAGAATTTGGCTACCTTAACCAGGTTTACTGCGTTATTTGCGATGCCGATATTGCGCGGGCGTGGGTGGCCTTAGATCCCAAAAAAAGCAGGATTAAGTATTTTGCCCCATGCACCTGGGCGCGGGACCGGTTAAAGCTCTACGGGGTAAAGCCGGAAAATATTATCCTTACGGGGTATCCTTTGCCAAAAGAGAATCTTGGGGGAGAAAATCTTCAAACGCTAAAAAAAGATTTATCGTATCGCCTTCTAAATCTTGATCCCAATGGCAGGTACCGCAGACTGTATGCCCCCTTAATTAAAGGATACTTTGGAGAGCTTCCTAAAATTTCCAATCATCCTTTAACGATATTATTTTCTATTGGAGGAGCTGGCGCCCAGAAAGAGATAGGGGTGAAAATAGTAAACAAGCTGGCAGGTAAAATTAGAGCGGAAAAATTGAGGGTTATCATTTCGGTGGGCATGCGGGAAGAATTAAGGAAATATTTTGCTGACCATATCAAAAATTTAAAATTAGATGGGTGGGTGCATATGCTATCTGGAAAAACGGTCACCGAATATTTTGAGAAATTTAACCAAGCGCTAAGAACCACAGATCTCTTATGGACAAAACCTTCAGAACTTTCTTTTTATGCCGCATTGGGCATACCTATCATTCTTGCCCCTTCCATGGGTTCGCAGGAAGATTTTAATAGGAAATGGCTTTTGCATGTTGGCGCCGCAGTTCCCGAAGAAGACCTTAATTATGTTGATGAATGGCTGTATGACCTGCTTTTAGCCGGAGATTTTGCGGAAATGGCTATGCAGGGATTCATTGAAATGGAAAAACTGGGAACTTATAATATTGAGCGGGAAGTAGCCAAAATAAACCATGCATAACATTTTTAAAATGTTTTTATTAGTTTTTACTCTCATATTTTTATTTTTTCTGTACTACTTTTTTATTGCAAAAGCTCCAAAACAGGAAAAAATAATATGGGGGGTTAACTTCTCCCAAATGCAAGCAGAGGCATTAGGGTTAGATTGGAAAAAAACCTACTTAGCTATATTAAAAGATTTGGGGGCAAAAAATATAAAACTGCTTACCCAGTGGGATTGGGTTGAGGGCAAGAGAGATGATTTTTATTTTAACGATATTGATTGGCAGGTAGAGCAGGCAAAAATACATGGGGTTAAATTAATCTATGTGGTGGGAATGAAAACGGGCCGCTGGCCCGAATGCCATGTGCCCGAATGGGCTGGCAACCTTTCTAAAAACGACCAGCAAGAAGAATTGTTGCAATATATCACAGCAGTGGTAGAAAGATATAAAAATAGCGATACTATTGTCGCTTGGCAGGCGGAAAACGAACCCTTATTTATTTTTGGAAAATGCCCGTGGTACGACAAGAAGTTTTTAATTAAAGAAGTTGCCCTTATAAAATCGCTTGATGCAACGCGCCCGGTTATTGTTTCAGATTCAGGCGAGCAGTCATTATGGATTACCGCCGCAAGAATTGGAGATATTGTGGGAACTACTATGTACAGAAAAGCCTGGTTTCATATTATAGATGGGTTGGGATTTTACGGCAGTTTTCCTATTCCGCCGGTTTTCTATTGGCATAAGGCTCAAATGATAAAATACTTATTTAATAAAGAGGTAATCAGCGTGGAGCTTCAGGCCGAACCATGGGGTTCAAAACTTATTTATGACATACCCCTTGCAGAACAGGAAAAAACGATGGATTTTAACCAATTTAAAAAAAATATTGCTTATGCAAAAGCCACCGGCCTAAAAGAGTTCTATCTATGGGGCGCCGAATGGTGGTATTGGCTCAAAGAAACCCAAAACAAGCCTGGTATATGGAACGAAGCGAAAAAAATGTTCCAATAATTCAAAGTAAATATGATTTCTAAAAAGAAAAAAATCCTTATTATTTCCATGACCGGAGGGTTCGGCCACCTGCGGGCCGGCCAAGCCCTCTTTGATTATGCAAAAGAAAATTTGCCTGATATAGAGCCCGAGCATATTGATATTGCGAGCATTAACCCTTCTCTCAAAAAATTCACCATAAAAGCGTATGATTTTATCAGTAGAAAAATTCCTTTTATCTGGGGAGGGGTATATAACCTCTTTGACGTAAAGCCGATTGCCTCGGCCTTTAAAAAAATAGGAATGGTAAACTGGTCGCTTAAAGAGAATGTGGAAAACTACCTCTATAGCAAGAAACCCGATGGCATTATATTCACCAATGTGGTACCTCTGCCTTTTATAGCTAAAGATTGCCGCAAAATGTTTCCGAATATCAAAATGGGATTAGTGGTTACCGATTACCATGGCCATTCTTATTATTATTTTACTTTCATTGATTATTACTTTGTCGCCAATGCCCAAGTGGCAAGCGATTTAGAGAAAGTTGGAATTGCCAAAGAGAAAATTGTGGTTACGGGCATTCCCATAGATCCCAAGTTTTATCTAGAACATAATATTCAAGGCTTAAAATTGAAATATGGCATAAAAAATAATTTTCCGGTTGCATTATTAATGGCATCGTTTAAAATATCAAAAAAAGACCTAATTGCCCTTGTAAAAAAACTTTTGAGCCATACGCCGGAGATTAATGTAATATTCATTGCCAATGGAAATAATGAACTTTATGAGTCTGTAAAAAATATATTTTTTGGCGCCGAAAGATTTTTAGCCGTTAAGTGGACGGATGCCATAGAAGAGTATATGACAATATCAGACGTAGTCATAAGCAAGGCGGGCGGGTTAACCGTTTCAGAATGCGTAACTTTGAAAAAACCCATGATCATGGTAAATCCCATACCGGGCCAAGAGGAATACAATGCAGAATATGTTAAAAAAAATAACTTTGGAGTAAAGGTAGAAAAGCTAAGTGAAATTACGGAATTATTGTCTAAAATCCTTTCTGAAAAAAATAACCAACCAGAGCTTTTGCTAAAAGAAAACCCTTCTAAAAAGATATTCCAATATTTTGAGTAATTTGAGGCGCATTGAACGGCTACCACGCCGTGGTAGCCGTTCAAATTTCAAAATTCAAATTTAAAATTCAGAAATATGTACGATTTACCGCAATTTAATTTCAATAGTTTTAAGGAAAAAGCTTCTCAAATTTTACATAATAAAATTTTACAGGCTCTTGTTTTGGTAGCCATTATTATTATTGCAATCGGTTTTTCCGTAGGAACAATATCGGTAGATCGGGTAAAAAAAGAAGTGAATGCCCTTTTCTTAAGGATAGAAAAGAATCTGCCATTTGCCGATGAAAAAGGAGTCCAGGATGAAAAATACATTTCACATGTTTCTTATGAGCAGGCGATCATAGATTCAGTAAGGTCCGCTTCGCCTTCGGTAGTAAGTATTATTATATCCAAAAATCTTCCGGTATACGAAGAACAATTTATAAATCCATTTGAAGATTTCCCTGGGTTTGGGCCTCCTAATTTTCAAATTCCCCAGTATATTGAAAAAGGCACAAAATTACAGGAAGTAGGAGCTGGTTCTGGGTTTATTGTTTCAGAAGATGGCTTGATTTTAACCAATAAGCATGTAGTGTCGGATAAAAAGGCAGATTACACCGTTATCACCAATGATAGCCAGAAGTATTCTGCCAAAGTGTTAGCATTAGATCCGGTCCAAGACCTGGCGATTATAAAAATCCAGAGCGATAAAAAGTTTCCTGCCATAAAAATCGGCGACTCTTCGGGCATCCAGATTGGCCAGGGCGCTATTGCCATTGGAAACGCCTTGGGCCAATTCAGCAATACGGTTTCGGTGGGAGTGGTTTCCGGCCTTGGGAGAACGGTTAGCGCCTCTGACCAACTGGGGACATTTTCTGAAACGCTTGAAGGCATTATTCAAACCGATGCGGCTATTAATGCGGGAAATTCAGGGGGGCCGCTTATAAATTTAAGGGGAGAGGTAATAGGCGTTAATACGGCCATGGCGCAAGGGGCTCAATCAATTGGATTTGCCATACCCATTAATATCGCTAAAAAAGATATAGAGCAGATCATAAAAACTAATAAGATAGTGTATCCATTTTTAGGGGTGCGGTATGTGTTAGTAGATTCAAATGTGAAAAGCAAATACAATTTGCCGGTAGATTATGGCGCACTTATTTTGGCCGGCACTGATGGAGAACCGGCCATTACGCCAGATTCGGCTGCAAAGAAAGCTGGCTTGAAAGAAGAAGATTTAATTTTAGAATTTAATTCAGAAAAAATAACTCAAGAGAATTCAATGTCAAAAATCATTGTAAAATATAATCCGGGGGATAAGGTTATCTTAAAAGTATTGCGCGACGGCAAAGAAATAAACATAGAGGTGATTCTGGGTGAAAGAAGCTAGTGCTACTACTCGCTATTATAATAAAAAAGCAGATACTAAGTATCTGCTTTTGAATTAAGGAGCGTCTTTTTCTTTTTTATGTAAGTCATTTTCTGACCGATTGCTGATCCTGATTAACATATAAATAACAATGGGAATCACTATCTGTGTTAAAAGTAAAAAAGTGATCAAAAATAATAAAGTCATTTCCCCCCTCTTTTTGTGAAAGGACTATGAGTGTGTTCAAAGTAATTGTATAAAATAGGCTTAGTAAGTCAAGAATTTGCCGTGTATTTCGTCATCTATGTTAAATAAAATGCCACTTGATTTATAGTGTCATTTAAGGTAAAGTAAGAGTGTAAAAATTTATTAAATGTATGAACGGAGGAGGAGCAAATTTTACTAATAAGGCCCAGGATGCAATATTGTCAGCGCAATCCATTGCGCAAGAGAGGGGCCAGCAACAAATAGATGCTTTGCATCTGCTTTACGCTTTGCTTTCCCAGGAAAACTCGGTGGTTTTGACGATCATGCAGAAGTTGGGGGTTGATGTTGATAACCTGAAAAAGAAGGTAGAGTCTCAAATATCAAAAATTGCAACCATCTTAACCCCTACTGCTTTCGGCCAGTTTTATTTAACGCAGGACATGGCCAAGGTATTGGAAAGGGCGCGCCAGGAATCTATGAAAATGCAAGATGATTTTATTTCCGTAGAGCATCTGTTTTTGGCATTGCTGGATACCAAATCAATGGCTAAGGATGTGCTGGAAAAAATAAACTTTTTAAGTTCTGGAGCTGATGCGAACACTTTGAAATCAGCAAAACTGGATTATGAGTCCGTCTTAAAAATTTTATCCCAGATCAGGGGAGGCCAGAAAATTACCGATCCCGAGCCCGAGTCTAAGTACCAGGTCATTGAAAAATATACCAGGAATTTAACTGATTTAGCTGCGGCAGGAAAAATTGACCCCATTATCGGCAGGGATAATGAAATACGAAGGTTAATGCAGATTATTTCCCGCAGGACAAAAAATAATCCGGTGCTTATCGGGGAGGCCGGGGTAGGAAAAACTGCGATTGTTGAAGGGTTTGCCCAACGGATTGCCAGGGGAAATGTACCTGAATTTTTAAAAAACAAAGAAGTGATTTCTTTGGATTTAGGAGCGATTATTGCCGGCACCAAGTATCGCGGAGAATTTGAAACAAGAATCAAGGCTTTATTAAAAGAAATAGGCAGGGCTTCAGATAAATACGTACTGTTTATAGACGAACTTCATACGCTGGTCGGGGCGGGAGCCGCAGAAGGGGCCATTGATGCCTCTAATTTGCTAAAACCCGCGTTGGCCCGCGGCGAACTTCGGGCTGTCGGGGCTACGACACTCAAAGAATACCAGAAATACATTGAAAAAGATCCTGCCCTTGAAAGGAGGTTCCAGCCCATTTATGTGCAAGAGCCTTCCACTGAAGACGCTACCGCTATTTTACGGGGCATTAAAGAAAAGTACGAAGTCCATCATGGGGTAAGGATAAAAGATTCCGCAATTAAGGCAGCCGTTGAATTAAGCTCCCGCTACATTTCTGACCGGTTTCTGCCTGACAAAGCAGTTGACTTAATGGATGAAGCGGCTTCCGCGCTGCGGCTGGAAATTGAATCAGAGCCCCAGGAACTGGAAAAATACGAGGAGGAAATCACCAAATTGGAAATTGAAAAACAAGCGCTCAAAAAAGAAAAAGATTCTGAAAGGAGGTTAAAGGCTATTGCAAGGGAATTAGCTGACATTAAAGAGAAAACCAAAGAGCTTTCGGCAAAATGGAATGCGGAAAAAGAGCTGATTAATAAAATAAAGGGCATCAGGGAAAAAATTAATGCTTTGTCTTACCAGACAGAAATTGCCCAACGGGAAGCTGACTTGGAAAAAGTGGCTGAAATAAAGTATGGAAAAATTCCACAGCTTCTCAAAGAGCAGAAACTGGTTGAACAAAAACTGATTAAATTGCAAAAGACCCACCATTTCTTAAAGGAAGAAGTTACTGAAGAAGATGTTGCCAGAGTGGTATCGCGCTGGACCGGTATTCCCGTGATGCGATTAATCACTGAAGAAGCCAAAAAACTGGAAACTATGGAAGGGACATTAAATAGGAGAGTCATAGGCCAGGAAGAAGCCATTAGCGCTATTTCACGGGCCATACGGCGGGCAAGGGCCGGCATTTCAGAAGAAAATAAGCCGTTGGGGTCATTCTTGTTTTTGGGCCCTACGGGCGTGGGAAAAACAGAAACCGCGCGGGCTTTAGCAGAGTTTTTATTTGACGATGAAAGGGCCATGATACGGCTGGATATGTCAGAGTACATGGAGCGCCACACTGTTTCTAAAATTATCGGTTCGCCTCCAGGATATGTGGGCTATGAAGAGGCTGGCCAGCTTACTGAAAAGGTGCGAAGAAGGCCTTATTCGGTGATTTTACTTGATGAAATAGAGAAAGCCCATTCGGAGGTGTTTAATATCCTTTTGCAGATTTTTGAAGATGGCAGGCTTACGGATTCAAAAGGCAGAATGGTCTCGTTTAAAAATACCATTATTATTATGACGTCCAATGTGGGGTCAGATTATATCAACAAAATGTCTTCCATTGGTTTTAATACCAAATATGAAATTGCCGAACGCGAATCTATGAAAGACAAGATAATGGATTCCTTAAAAGACCAATTCAGGCCGGAATTTTTAAATAGAATTGATGAAATTGTGATATTTAATTACTTAAAGAAAGAAGAAATTAAGAGAATTGTTGACTTGGAGCTGTCAAAAGTGGAAAAGCGGCTGGGCGCAAAAGAAATTAGCATTAATATTACCGAAAAAGCCAAAGATTTCTTGGCAAAAGAGGGTTTCGATCCAAACTTGGGGGCAAGGCCGTTAAAGCGGGTCATCCAGCGGTTAATTCTTGATCCCTTATCCATTAAAATTGTTACTAATGAAATTGCCGAAGGCAGCAGAATTATCATTGATGAAAAGAATGGGAAAATAGCGTTTGAAACGCCAAAATTGTTGCCAAAAATCAAAGAGCCGGAAAAAATAGGGGGAAGAAAAAATAACTAATGATACTTTGAATTATGATAAAATTTATCTTTACTACTATTTGGGCTTTTATTGTCGGAGTTCTTGGAGCTCTGGTGTTTGTGGTATTTTTGCTGCCATATCTGTTAACAGATTCTTCCTTTGAAAATTTCCAGTTTGTGAAGGATTTTAAAGAAGGTAAAATAGTCGTCAATCAAAAAGAGAGCATATATATCCAGGAAAATTTTGCCATAGAGGAAGCTATAAAAAGGGTTGATACATCAGTAGTAACCATCCAAAGCTCGGCTTTTGGATTAAGATCCGGGCTGATTGTCACTTCAGATGGATTAGTGGTAACGCTGGCGAATGCAATTCCTCTGAATGGCAATTTTAAAGTTTTTTTGGAGGGCGAATCGGTAGCATTTACGGTGGTAAAGGTAGATTCTAAAAATAATCTGGCGCTGCTGAAAATTGACAAAAATAACCTGCAGACGGTTGGGTTTGCCAATATTGATAAGGTACGTTTAGGCCAAAAGGTTTTTCTCTTGGCTTCTATGTCAACAGCTCAGGATAATTGGATTGCCAATGAGGGGATTATACGGAAAATGAACGAAAATAGCATACAAACCAGCATTACTGAAAGCAAAGTTGTGGTTGGGGGGCCGTTATTTAATGCTTCTGGCGAATTAGTCGGATTAAATTTTATTGATGCAGAAGGAAAAATTTCAGCAATCCCCATAAATAAAATCCAAAGCTTGCTAGGCCTATAATTACAGACTCCCGGAGTCTGTAAAAGTTATCCACATATTTATGTGGATTTTTGTTGCATGAAATTATAAAATAAAATAGTAAGGTTTTTGAACCAATGCGCTTATACGCCATTGGTTTGTTTTTTAAGATTATATAGATCGCTACTGCAATTTATATTATTTACTCATAATTATGAAAAAAATATTTACTATAGTGCTTTGGGTAATCATAGGATGTATTATCGTATTTACCGGGTTTGCATTGCTAGGGTTTTGGCGCCAGCAGGATCTTAAAAAGACAGCTGATGCCGTTGAACGTATAAATTCCAGGAAGATTACATTAGATGATGTAATGGGAAAGAATTTGCCTTCTCCGCCTGATCAAACAGTAAATGATTCAACGGTTGCCGGCATTGATGCAAATAATAACGCTATACGAGACGATGTTGAGCTTGAAATTTTCAAACGATATCCCAATTCGGCAAGAATAAGAGCAGCAATGTTGCAATATGCCCAGGCTTTACAGTTGGAATTAACCGAAGTTTTCAATTCGGAGACGTTAGTTAAAGTTTTGCAAAAAAGAAGTTATGCTAGGTCTTGTATTGATCAAACTGGTCCAGAAATAAATTTAAAAAGTTCCCATGAAGAAATATTAAATGATATGAACATTGGTGATAATAGAAAAAAAGAAATTGATAATCTTGTTATAAATATACATATTCGTGAAAAAAAACAATCTGATGGTTTAAATTATATGACTACTTACTCAATACCATCGGATCAGCTAGATTGTGATATAAAGTTACTTTCCTTACCTAATTAATTGAATAAATGAGAAAGTTTAGTTTTATTGTATTTATCACCCTACTTTTGTTGCCTGTTTTTGCTTTTGCTGATTGTAGTAATAAGGGTTATACGATTATCTATGTTAATGGAATTTTTACAGATAAAAATATAGCAAGATTAGATAAAGATTCTCTTAAAGAAAAATTTAAAAAAATTACTAAAAATGATACCGTAAATTTTATTAATGGTTATAACTCTTCTCATTTAGGTGGCATCGGTGATCTCTTAAAATCCACCATTCAAGCATATAAAGGAGGAGCTTTGGACTATGATCTTGAAAATATACTAACTCAAATACACGGAGAGCTTGCTACCAGGAAAGTGTTGCTGGTAGGGCACTCGCAAGGCACGTTCTATACTAATGCGGCATATGACTATTTAATAAACAATGGAGTCCCAAAGGACTCCATTTCTGTTTATAACGTAGCTACTCCCGCAGATGAGGTTGCCGGCGATGGGAATTATGTAACCTCAAGCAATGATAAAGTGATTAATTCAATTGTAAAAGAGATTACAGCCCTTGGATTTGCCAGAAAACCCTTATCGGCAAATATTGATATTCCTCTTTTGCCCGAAGAAGCAAATGATCCTTTTGCCGGCCATTCTTTAAGCGGAGTATATTTGCAAGGCGCTCCGGAACGGGTGATTGGCGACATCCAAAAAGGGCTGGAAAATTTAGCCGACAGTAATGATGGCGCACCATCAGAAGGATGTTTTGATAAGCCAAAAACCACCTTAATCCATCAATCCAAAGATGTTGTCTTTAAAGTGGCCGATAAGTCTATAGCTACAGCCCAAGCCGCATATAATTTTGGGCAATCTGCCAAAGAAAAAGTATATTTGGCAATCAGTAATTTTGGGGAAAATATTGCTGCCAAAGTAGTCAAAATACTGGATAATTATAATCTTTTTGAGGCTTCAATAAGCTTGGCAGGCAAGCCATCTGGTAACCAAAATTTACCGAGCGTAGATTTAACCAGCACTCAAAATACGCAAAATATTCAAGATAATAATTCAGGCACCCAGATTATCCAAAATGAAAATTTGGACGAGCTTTTGGATAATTCAAATGAAACACAAGAAGAAATAGACGATATTTTAGAAAGAATTGATATTCTACAAGCGCAATTAATAAAACAAAATAGCGTAAGCCTGCCAAATACTGGAAACAATGCGTATACTGATAAAAATTCACCAGTTAACGAAGATAATGAAGCTAAAGAAGCAGAACAATCTAGCGTATCACTTCCAACGCAAAATGTAGTAACAGCAGCATATGTCGCCAGTAGCGCAAGCAGCGCTGCAAATGTCATATACCCTAAAATTTTAATTTCAGAAGTGCAAATTGAAGGCTTAGATGATGCTAAACAGGAATTTGTGGAATTGTATAATCCCAACAGCCAAGAGGTTAGCTTAACAGATTGGTATTTGCAGAGAAAGACAAAAACGGGGTCTAGTTATGCAACATTTGCCTCAAATACCTTATTTTCTGGCAAGAAGATACGCGCCAATAGCTACTTTTTAATTGCCCGGGAAGGTTCAAGTTTTGCAAGCCAGGCGGATATTATCATAGATAACCCGCTGACCGAAGATAATAGTTTAATTTTAAAAAATCCCGGCGGGGAAATTGCTGACAAAGTAGGCTGGGGCCAAGCCCAAGAGTATGAATTATTACCGTTTCAAAATCCAATTCCCGGAAAAAGCATTGGCAGGCAATTGATTCTGCTTGTAGAGCAGGATACTGATAATAATTCAATAGACTTTTTAATTAATAGCCCGACTCCAAAGGCAAATAATACTGCTTATGTGGCTCCGCTTATTATCACTGATAATACTACTACTATTGAAGCAAAAGATGAAAAAGCGCCCCAAGCGGTATTTACAGTTGATGAAATCCAAAAGAATATTGCTTTTACCATACATTTTGAAATTACCGATCCTGTTGGCACCGTAACGCCGTCAGGCATTTATAGCTATATATTTAGATGGAAATTAGAAGGAGGCAGCTGGCAAGAAGAGCCCTCAACGCATGTTAATAATAATCCGTCAGTCTTTTCAGGGGCCAGAGATTTCATAGGAGACGATGAAAAAAGTTATTACTTTCAAGTAAAAGCAAAGGACCTAGCCGGAAATGAATCAGACTGGCAGTCGGAAACGCCAGTAGCAGTAAAAATTAGCATCTCAAAGAAAATTTTAATTAACGAAATTCAAACCGCGGGAGTTACTACCAAGGATGAATTTATTGAATTGTATAATCCCAATGGAGTAGATATAAATTTGGCAGGTTTTAGTTTAAAAAAGAAAACTTCCGGCGGCGCGGAAAGCAATTTGGTAAGCGTAAGCGCCTTTTTAGGCACAATAAAAGCTTTTGGATATTTTCTGGTTGCTCCAGAGGCAGATGATAACGGCACTGAAAATTATACGGGTTTGGCAGCCCCTGATATATACTATTCTGGAAAAACTTTTTCCATAGCTGCAAATAATACGGTTTTGCTTTATGATAATGCTGGCGCTCTCTTAGATAAAGTTGGTTTTGGAACAGCAAAAGACTTTGAAACAATTGCCGCCCCAAACCCTGAAACTGGCAAAAGTATTGAGAGGAAAAAACTGGGAGCAGATACCGACAATAACCAGAACGACTTTAAAATTTCTGATGAAATTACTCCCAAGGGAACTTTTCCAAAATCTGTTATAGAAGATGCCACTGATTATGCCAATAATCCAAGCAGCAATGTGCCGGGGGCTCCTGCGTATAGTTTCTTAATTAAGTGGAAAAGCGCAGCTGCTAACATAGATTTTTTCCAGGTTCAATATAAATTAGGCGAGACAGACTGGAAAGACTGGCTGCCATCAACGCCAAAAACAGAAGAATATTTTCAGGGAAATTACTCGCTATTTAATGATAATGTTTACTATTTTAGGGTGGCAGCTACCGATACCGATGGCAATAAAGGGCCGTGGGCAGAAATTAAAATTGATGTTACAAATCCCGTGGTCATTAATGAAGTTGGCTATGCGGGCACTAACGCTGATGAAAAAGACCAATGGATAGAGCTTTATAATAAGTCAGATAAAGATATTGACTTAACAAATTGGAAAATTGTTTCTGGTTCGCTCAACATTAATCTTAAAGGCACTATTCTATCTAAGGGATATTTTATTTTGGAAGCAAGCGATGACGATGCATTATCTGATGTGTTAGCTGATCAAATTTTTATAGAACCCTTAGGTAAAAACCGTTTATATTTACGCGATAAAAACAATAGATATGTGGATGAATTTTACACGCCGCCAACCGGCTTGGAGGTCAGCAGTTTTATTAAAGACAGCAATCATTATTCAATAGAAAGAGTCAGCGCTTATTCTTTTGGCATGCATGAGAAAAATTGGAAAATTAATAATGGCAATATTATGAACGGAAAAGATAGGGACGAAGGCCAGGTTTATGGAACTCCGGGAAGCAAAAACAGCGTTAACCAACTATATACCTACTACGCTTCAAGTTTTATTCAGGACACGGTTTTAAAAAAAGATTTAAGCCCGTATCTATTTGAAGGAATGAACGCGCATGTATTTACAGATATTACGTTGTCAATTGAGCCGGGAGTTATAATCAAGTTTTACCATAACCAGTCAAACCTAACTATCCAGGGGACTTTAAAAGCCGTAGGCACCGAAACAGAAAAAATTGTTTTTACCTCTTTTCATGATGATGAATACGGCGGAGACAGCGATAAAACCGCGGATCCCTTATTGCCTAAACCCGCCGATTGGCTGGGGTTGCGCTTTACCAAAGATGGCAACAATTCGGAACTAGAAAATGTTATGGTACGCTATGGAGGGGCGGTAATAGGTTCTTCTCCTATTGAATGGGGCAACGCAGTATGGGTTGAGCATACTTCTATTACCCTGAAAGATTCTATTATTGAAAACAATAAAAACAGGGGACTGCGGCTTATTAATTCTAATTCTATAGTGGATTCTATATCATTTTTAAACCAAAATACGCATGATTATCCCCCTGGACTTAATGAATCAAAAGCAATATACATTCAAGGCGGAAGCCCGGAAATCAAAAATTCTTACTTTGAAAATAATTCTTTTGGCATGTATGTGGCCTCTTTCTTTGATGAGATAAACAATAAAGATATTTTGTCTCTCCCTTCATTAGAGGGCAATAACTTTGTTAAGAATGAATACCCTATTTGGTTTGAAAAGTTTTCATATGCTTCGCTTGCAAACAATACGGCAACAGACAATACCTTTAATGCCATTGTTCTCCCATCTGAATTTTCCCAGGATACAACCCTAAAGCCAGACTTGCCCTATCTGGTAAAGAATATCACTAAAATTCCAGAGAATGTAACGCTTATTTTAGATCCTGGCGCCATCATCAGCTTCCAGAGCAATTTTTCAGGGTTGCAAATTGAGGGGACATTACAGTCGATTGGCTTGCCGGATAACAAAATTATTTTCAGGCCATACTATTATGATAAAGATTCCATACTTCCTGGCAGCTGGCTGGGTTTGCGTTTTACAAAAAGCAGCAAAAATTCAGTGTTAGATAACGTAGATATTTCTTATGGGGGCGCTTTTCATGGCAATCCAGGCAATGAAGATTTTACCGCGGCGATAAAAGTTGAAGAATCTGCTATTTCATTAAAAAACGCTACCCTGCGTAATAATGCCAATAATGGAATTTGGCTGGTTAATTCAGCATCAGTGATAGATTCAGTAACATTTTTAGAAAACTCGCAATCGGCTCTTGCTCTTGAAGCTAAAGCACTCTATGTCCAAGGTGGAAACCCAGTCATTAAAAATTCTCATTTTAGAAATAATACCTACGGAATTTACATGGCTGACTTGAGCGGCCCGAATGGCAACATACCGGCTTTGCCGGATTATTCAGACAATAACCAATTTGACGGAAGCATCGCCGCAGATATTTTCCCGCTTCCTCTTCCTCTGCCTCCAGCCATAGAACCAGAGCCTGAATCCTTACTAGAACCCGATGCTGAATTGCCACCGGAACCTGTTCTTGATCCTGCTCTGGAACCAACCCCGGAACCAGAACCGGAACCAGAACCGGAACCGGAACCGGAACCAGACTTTCTCAATGTACCTTAAACTATTATTACGATATTAACTCTAAAAAAAGTACCTTGAAACAACGATCGTTGTTTCAAGGTACTTTTTGCTATAGATTATACGTTATAAATTAAAGTGCCTTTTTAGTCTAAGGTCATCATGTATTGTATCTGCAATAATAATATTAATAAAAGAACTTATATTAAAAAATTCACATAAAAACTGAATTTCTTTCTCGCAAGGATAAGGACAAACCAAAACACTTTTTTGTAATTGATAAAAATTTAATTTTTGTAATTTTTGTCTTAATGCATCCCTGCCATATCTTCTTCTTTCTGGGATATCGAAGGTTATAATACGCCATTTTTTATCCCAAGTGTTTTGTTTTTTGATCTCTAGCCTTTCGATGTTAATTTCTTTAACTTTCCTTTTCCCCTTTTCTGTAATTTGAACTAAACAATCTCCATTTTCTTTTTCCTTTAAGATAATAAAATTATTTCTTTTTAATCCCCTCAAAGATCTGGCTATTTTTTCTTCATTGATTTTATTTTTATTATATCTCTTATTTTTTATAATTGCTTTTGCTATGTTTGTTAAAAAATACGGAGACGTAGAAGCAACAATAACGATTCCGGTTAAAGCAATAGTTAAAAGAATTTCTTTAGTTATGCTATTGTATTGCCCTTTCATTCATATAGCATATACCAAAAATGACGCTTGAACAAACGATTGTGGTTTAAAGGTATATTTTATATCTACATAGGTCTATATATGTCTCCATATGTTTCTATGTGCTCATATGCGCCTATACAGATATCCACAGGTGATATTTGAAAATAATTATGTTAAAATAAAAAAATTGACTTCTAAAATATTTTTTGTTAATTTAACCCATTAGGTTAAATTATGGAAGACAATTTTGTAAAAATAACCAATGCGGTTTATAAGCTTTTAGATTTCTTTCCGGATTCAGATCCGTTGAAAAACAAGGCAAAAGAAAAAGCATTGGCAATATTGGATAACTTGACGTTGATTTCCAATAATCATGGGTGGGTTTCTTTGCAAAAAGAGAAAGCTTCAGCACAATTACTAGACGACATAGGGATGCTGGAAAATTACCTTGCTATTGGCAAGCATCAAGGTTGGATAGGCCATATAAATTTTCTTATCATTGTCAAAGAGTATCGCCAGATTATGAATGAGATTAGCCCTCCAAAAGGATCCCTAAGAAGAAATATCCAGATTGCCTCCGCTATTGCAAAAGACGTTCCAGAAGTTCTTAACAATGCTCCAAAAAGCATTGAAATTAAAGATGATGCATCGGGGTATTCAGAAAGGCAAACAAAAATATTGAAAATACTCTCTGAAAGAGAGAAAGCCCAGGTTTCAGACTTTATAAAAGAGCTACCAGATATTACTAAAAGAACAATTAGGAGAGACTTAGATGATCTGCTAAAAAGGGGCAAAGTAATAAGGATAGGAGAATGGAACCAAGTTTTCTACAAAACTAGATAGGACATTTCAAATGTCCTATCAATACGAACAATTGTCCTATCACTTAAGCTTGTTCCCTTGATTTTGTCCTATCTTTGTGATAAAATTTAACCTTATAGATGAATAATTTAAACGAACAATTTAGCCTTATTTACGACCAATATATTGAAAAAATATATAGGTACGTTTACATCAAGGTAAATTCTCAAGAAATAGCCGAAGATATCTCATCTAAAGTCTTTCTAAAAACGTGGGAAGCCTATCAAAAAGATCAGGGCAAAATTGATAATCCCAAAGCATTTTTATACCAGGTGGCTAGGAACATGGTTGTAGACCACTATAGGGAAAAGGGTAGGACACAGATAGTATCCGCCGATCATATTGGCCAAATTCAAGACCATAAGACAAATTTGTACGAGAAAGCCGCATTACATTCAGATATTGAAGTGGTAAAATCAGCCATTCAGAACATAAAAAAAGAGTACCAGGATGTTCTTATTTGGCATTACTTAGAAGATATGCCCGCGGACCAAATAGCCGCTATCTTGGATAAGCCAACGAGTACGGTACGGGTAATGATACACAGAGGCCTTAAAGCTCTTAAGGGGGAATTATCTCAAGAATCATGAGGAGTTAGGCTATTAGAGTTAGGCTTAGCCTAACTCTAAAAGGGGGTGTAACAAAAAACGGCATTTTGCGTCATCATTGTATGACAGAAAAGGAACTCATTTCTAAGCTAAAGGACTTGAATAGCATAAAACCCAGAAAAGAATGGGTGTTTTCGGTTAAGATGCAGATCCTAGGTTCCGGAGGAAATGTAGTACCAGATAAGGCAACCTATAAAGAAAGATTATTCGATGGATTTAAAAGCCTGTATCCTTTAAGCTACCAAAGAAAGTTAGCATACTCATTTTCAGTGCTTATGCTGACATTTGTAGGGGTTCTTGGGTTTGCCCAGTATACGGTTCCGGGCGATGTGCTTTTTTCAGTCAAAAAAATTACCGAGCAGGGCCAGGCATCTTTGACCGGGGAAAGTGAAATAAAGGCCAGCGTGGAGAACTTTAAGAAAAGATCGCAAGATTTGGCAGAAATAGTGAAAAACAAAAAAGAAACCAATATCCCTTCAGCCGTACAAGAAGTTAAAGACGCCGCAAAAAGTTTAACTGACGCTTTGCAAAAAGATCCCAAGCTAGCCAAAGAAATTGCCTTGGAAATCAAAGAAAATAAAACATTCTTGGATCTTTCTGGCGAAGCAAATATAGAAGCAGATATAAAGGAAGCTTCAGATATCCTTTATAAAACCATTGACGCCCAAATGATTGCAGACCTGGAAGCAACAACGCTGACAGAAGAACAGCAAGTGCTATTGGAGGAAATTAAAGATTTATACAGCCAGGATAAATATTCTGATGCATTGGAAAAAATACTTTTGATTAGTGTGAACAGCGAGGCAAAGGTTGATGTGGGAAGTAATGTGCAGAGCGAACCAGAAAACACTACACAAAACGAGGTAAAAGAATAAATAATTAAACTAATAAATTTACGTACCCGCCCTCTAAACTGCTTCAAAAATATTGGAACAGCTTAGAGGGCGGGATTCACATTAAAAATTTGATAAGTCGCTTTTCGTGCCTACTACGTAAAGTCGCGAAAGAAATGGTCGACCGATGGTAATAAAAAAAACAAACAATTAACTTACTAATAAAAAAATGAATATAAGAAAAACAATTATCACAGCCGCTGTTGCGTTAACAACGGTTGCAATGATTGCTCCTATGTCTGCTGGCGCATTAACCGCTGCGGAATTACAGGCTCAGATCAATGCCTTGATGGCCCAATTACAAGCTTTGCAAGGGCAAAGCTCTGGCTCTCCTGCAGTCTGCGCTGGCATTGTATTTTCAAGAAATTTGACCGTTGGCTCAACAGGTTCAGATGTAAAGTGCTTGCAAGCGCTTTTGAACACTTCAGCCACAACTCAAGTTTCATTGACAGGAGCAGGCTCGCCCGGTAACGAAACAACTTACTTTGGTTCAAGAACCTTAGCAGCTGTTAGAGTTTACCAGGCACAGCAAGGATGGACGCCTGCAAACCAGGTAGGTCCTTTGACACGAGCAAAATTAAATGCGTGGTTGGCTGGGACAACCCCAACACCAACCCCAACCCCGACCCCAACACCTACTCCAACCGGAGCGGGACTTTCAGTAATGCTGGCTTCAGATAATCCAGCCGCTGGGACCATTGTTGACGGTCAGGCATTAGCCCCATTGGCAAAATTCACCTTTACCAACGGCGATAACGCTGAAGTTAAGGTTACCGGATTAAAGTTAAAGAGAATTGGCGTTTCAGCCGATGCTTCTTTGACGAACGTCTATTTGTTTAATGGAGCGATAAGAATAAGCGATGGAGCGGCAGTTTCAAGCACTATGGTTAATTTCACCAATAGCGCGGGAATCTTTACCGTACCTTCAATGGGTTCAGTAACCATTTCCGTATTATCTGATATTAACGGAACGTCTGGAGAAACCGTCGGCATGCAGCTTGTTGCATCAACCGATGTTTCAACCAATGCCAGCTCTGTAAAAGGAACATATCCAATTACCGGAAACTTGATGACATTGGCAACCGGCACGTTGGCAGGAGTAGAGTGGAATGCTACGACACAGCCTTCATCAGCTTCCGATGTTGACCCTCAAGATGCTTTCAGGGTTTTCGAAAACAGCATTATTGTCACAACCCGCGCGGTTGATATGACAAGAATCAGCTTTAAGAAAACCGGAAGCGCTTCCAATACCGATTTGCAAAACTTCAAACTTTATGTTGATGGAGTGCAAGTTGGCTCAACAATGCAATTGTCCACATCTACCGTATTAGATGCGGGAAGCTATGTAACTTTTGACTTAACCGGAGCTCCAAAAAGGTTGGAGGCTGGAACAAGGGTTATTAAATTGTTAGCCGACATTGTTGGAGGCTCAAGCTTGAACTTCACCATGCATTTGTGGAATTCAGCTGATGTTACCTTTGTTGATACTCAATATGGGGCAAATGTATTGTCTGACTTAATTGCAGACGCCTCATTTACCAAGAGGTCAACCGCAGAACAGACTATTAGCTCCGGAACTCTGACTATCACCAAGATGTCAGATTCTCCATCAGGAGATATTGTTGACGCAGCCTCAAACGCTTTATTGGCTAAATTCCAATTAAAAGCGGCCGGCGAGAAAGTAAAGGTTGAAACTCTTTACATTTCAGCAAACGTTAACACAGCGAGTGTCAGCGGATTAAGGAATGGCGCAATTTATGCTAACGGAATTCAAATCGGAAGCACCACTACGCTATATGACCCAGCTGACTCAAGCTTTGACTACACGACGTTCAATTTGGGTTCATCTTTGATAGTTGAACCGGGAAGCCCGGTAATATTGACTGTTAGAGCCGATATTTACGACACAGGAACTTCAGATACCACCAATAACATTGTTTCAGGCAGCACCATTCAAGTTACGCTTGAAGGCGCCAGCACTAACAATAATGCTACGGGATTGGTTTCTGCGACAACTCTAGATGTCCCAGCAGCTGACGTAAGCGGAAATTCTTTGACGGTTGCCCAGGGTACCTTGGCATTGTCATTAGACCCTGCTTACACGGCTCATTCAGTGGTTGCTCCTTTAACTGCTTACAAGGTGGCTGATTACAATTTGTTTGCCAGCACATCAGAAGCGGTTAATATTTCAACCATCAACGTTGTGCTTGACGAAGTAAGCTCATACGCAACGAACTTGTATGTTAAGTACGGCACGCAGATGACAACGGTAAAACCGACTGTTGCCGCTACCAACACCTGGTCAATTAACTACATGCTTGCAGCGGGAGTGACTATCCCTGTAGAAGTTTACATGGACGTTTCAAACTTGATGACAAGCGGCACCGGAACTGTTGTAACAGACTTTGACAGCACAACTGCTTCTTCAGCGGTTGCTGCCAACTCTGCGGAAGTTACCGGCCAGGCGTTAACCTACACTACTGGTACGCTTGCAAAGTCATTTGCCAGCACGCCTCAAAACCAGGTGGTTTCAGGAAACCAGGAAATTGAAATTGGACGATGGAAGCTCACTTCTTCTTACCAGGCGTTTAAGGTAACAGAATTGAAGCTTGACCCAGATGTTTCTTCTTCGTCTTCCGATAACGCTGAAGACGCTATTAGCAGCGTTACGCTTTGGGATGGAAGCACCCAGGTTGGTGTTGCAGAAAGCTTCAACAACATCAATACCGACGGTTCTACCGGAGGATACTTCTTCACCGGTTTGAGCCTGATGGTTCCTGCCAGCACGACAAAAACGCTGACGGCTAAAGCCACCCTTGCTATTCCATCAGCAACCAACGGTACTTCAGGGTTGAGAACTGTTCCATCTTTGACATGGGTTCAGTACGAGGATCCAGATGGAGCCGTATCAACCATTGATGCAGATACCGACGGAAACAGCACGTATGTGTACAAGACAGTTCCAAAGCTTGAAAAAGTTGAGATCACTACTAACACCTTTATCAACGGTGAAGTTGTTGACTTGTATAAGTTTAAGCTTACCGCTCCGGCTCAAGGAGAGGTAAATGTTAAGCAGTTCAAGCTTGACTTGTCCTGGTCTGACATCAATACGGTAGCCCTTGAATTAGAGTCATTGAAGCTCTTAAAGGATGGAGTTGATATTACTGACTCAGTAACCATCAGGGAAAACATTGTTGGCGCTTCAGTTGAAGGTACGAATGGAGTAACCGAAGATACTACTAAGATTGTAGTAACTTGGGATGGCGATACTGAAGACACCATTTCGGCAGGAGGTTCAACCACTTACACGGTAAGAGGTACACCTCAGGCCTTTGGTTCTAGTTCCACCGGAAAAGACAGTGTTGCCTTGGCGTTCAATGCAGATACTGCTGATGTAGCATTTGGCAGTACTACCGTTGACTTCATTGGCTACCTGAACGTTGGCACATCGTTAACCAGCATTATGAAGCTGTACAGCGCTGCAGCAGCTAATGCTTCAGCTGACGATGCTAATCTGATCTGGTCAGACAATTCAGCAGTTGCTCACTCTGCTTCAACAACGGCCAGCACCGGAGACTGGACAAACAGCTATCTTATAAAAGATACGCTGACCTCTGAAGCCTGGTCAAGATAATTCCTGAATGACGCCCTTGTTCGTTTGGTAAACGAACTTAAGGGAAAAACAAAAAACCCGCTTTCGCGGGTTTTTTGTTTTTTATGTTTTACGTTATGTTATAATACAACCGTAAGGGTCGATATTATAATTAAATAATTAAAAATTAAAAAATCTTATGAAAATAAAAAATCTTTTATTAGTAACACTCTCACTTTTAATTGGTAGTTTAGTAAGCGGCGGCGTTGCTTTTGCAGTGCCTGGCTTCTTTGCTCAAGGTGGTAGCTCTTTTTTAGAAAACGCATTTTTGGGCACCAACGACAATTTCCCATTAATTATTGAAACCAATAATATAGAAAGGGCGCGCTTTGATACTAATGGCAATCTTGGCATTGGCACAAGTTCTCCATCTTCACTGTTATCTTTAGGGTCTGCCTCAACAACTACCGGAAGTTTATCTTTAGCTAATTCATCAAGCGCAAGTTTATTAACTTTAATTTCTGGCAACAATAGTTCTCCCTGGACATTAACATTCCCAATTTCAGACGGCAATAGCGGAGAAGTTTTAAAAACAGATGGCTCTGGAAATACTTCATGGGGATCAGTAGCAGATAGTGAACTATCTCTTTCCGATATTACTACCAACAACGTTTCAACCTCAAAGCATGGTTTTGCCCCAAAAGCTCCCAATGATGCGACTAAATTTTTTGATGGAACAGCTAATTACGATACGGTTAAAGATTCTGACCTTTCCCTTTCAGATATCACCACGAATGATGTATCAACTACCAAGCACGGATTTGCTCCTAAAGCTCCCAATAATACTACTAGATTTTTGAGAGGAGATGCTACATGGTCAGCATTGCCATCACCTCATACTACGGTATCAACCTATATTCCAAAACCAGCTGGGCTAGAAGGTGTTGCTACAAATGCTCTTAATAGTAATACCACGATGCTTGTTGGTCAAATTTATATTCCCTTTAAAATTATCGCTAACAAAATTTCTTTTAGAAACGAAGGTGCAGCCACCTCTGGGACAGCTGACATTACAATGTATTCAGAAGACGGACAAAATCAAATTTTTACAGTCACAACAGGAACGATAAATGCGGAGTCCATCATTACTACTTCTTTATCATCAGAAACCACTATTAATCCAGGAGTTTACTACATAGCTATTAACCCCAATAGTACTACAGATGTTCAACCTTGGCTTTGGACGGCAGGATCAGGTCCCTTTATATGGACAGGGAGTATCTTGTCTGATGTAGCATCTGAACCAGTTTTAGCAGGAACACTTACAATTACTGCAGGAACTCCTCCATCAACAATTACACCAAATTCAATTACCGAATCAAGTGGCCCCGCAACATTAATATTTAGATTAGATAATTAATAGTATTTAGCGAAAAATGCTTTAAATCAAAAGCCCGCAATTTTTGCGGGCTTTTGATTCGCATTCTACATTCTTAAGCTTATTTCTTATCTCGTATCGTTTCTACGTACCTAGGCCAATAGTTTCCTGGGAATGTGCTGATAAACTCTTCTACCTGTTTTTCTAAATCAGGCTTCAATCGTATCGTGGCAAGGGCTTCTTGGTAAGCGCTTTCATATTCTTTTAGCTCGTAGTAAATGTTGGCTAGACCCCAATGATAATCCCAATTATTGTAATCATTGCGGAGCAGTTGCACATAAATATTTTTGACAATTAAAATTTCCTTCAGCGCTTTTTCTTCCTGACCAACTTGCCGGTAAATATAGGCTAACGATGAATGAATGGCTGGATTATTTGGGCTTAACCCAAGCAATGCTTGAATAAATGGTACGATTTCCGGGTTTTCAGGCTGGGCTTTAAACACTTTTAATGCTTCTTGGCTGGCGCTGGTGTAATCTCCGGCTTGCCGGTATAAAAAGGCAAGCGTAGCATGGTGGCTGGCTGCCGAAGCCGGATTGGTTGGTATATCAATTCTTTCATAGGCTTTTACGGCTTCCTGCCAATTTTTTTGGCTCATGTAGGCCACGGCCAGCTGTTTGTAGACGGGGTTTAAGTAGCCGTTTTCCCGTGATAATGCTATATTTTTGGCGCCTTCTTTCTGCTCTCCTAAAAATATTTGGGCAATTCCCAAATACCAGTAGCACTCTCCAAGGCTTGGGTCAATGGCAACACAATCTTTGCCTATTTTTTCCATCATGATATAGTCTTCAGCCACCATATAATTCTTTTCCATTTCCATAAGCATTTCTTGCCGTTTCGGACTTAGTTTTATTGCTTCATTCAAATAACCTCTGGCTTCTGCTAAGAGAGCATCTTTTCTTTCAGGGTTTTTCTCTCTCGCCGCTAATACATTGGCGAATGATCCCTTAAAGAGCCAGGTTCTTGAGTGTTTTGGCTGTACCTTGGAGGCAAATTCCAGCAAAGAAAGGGATTTTTTTGAATACTCTACCTCTTTTTCCGGTTCAGCGAATGTGCACTTTCTTATAACATCAGAATGTTTTAATGCCGCGTATGATATTAATATCCCTGATTTCTCCCAATTTGATCCATTAGTAACCTCTAACGCCTTTTTGCATTTTTTTGCATCCGCAAGGTTATCGGCAAGCACAATTTTTTCATTGAGGTAGAGCGGCTTTACCCCCCAGAACCAAAAGAAGATGACAACCAATGCCAAAAAGGCGATTGACGCAGGTTTTATGAAGGGCATTGCTTTTGGAAGGGGCGCAATTTCTAATGTTTCGCTGTCTAAAGATATTAAGTGCAAAGCGTATCCTATGAAGAAAAAAGAAATCAGGTAAGTTGAAAAATAATCAAAATTAAAGGAAAGGACGACTAAGTATCCAATGAACATTGCCTGCAGTCCATGGGCTGTATGGGAATTTTTGCTGTTGTCGGGGCGATATTTTACTCTTTGAAGCTGCCAGAGGAGAATAACCCAGAATGCCACATATGATAAAAGCGCAAAAATGCCCGAGTTTGCCCAAATTTCCAAAAAGATATTATGGGGCCTGTCCCACCACAATTTTTGAAGGCTTGGGGGAAGGGTAGGGTCAAAGTATTTTTCAAAGCCGATATAAAAATTTTCCGGCCCCCAGCCCAGCCAGGGTTTTTCTTTAATGGCCTGCCATGTGATTTTCCATGCTGAAAGCCTGGTTCCTGCCAGGTCTTCAGCTACCAAATCAAAGGAAAGCCTGTTATTAATAAAGTAAGAAAGCTGCTGGTTGTTTTCAATGAAGCCAGGGAGTTTTGGGGTGGTGTTTACGTATACTAATGCAATCAAAAATAGTAGTATGAAAAGCGCTGACACTATCTTAAATACCTTTAATCTTTTTGGATTAATAAATGTTATAAATCTATCTTCAGTTTTTGCGAATTTTGCGGGATAAAATAAGAAGTAAAAGGCAAATGCAATGAATATTCCAAGATAAGCGGCTCGGGACCCCGTAATAAGCGCCGTAAGGAGGAAAAAAAGCGCCAAAGCCCCGTAAAATATCCTTCTATTTTTATCTTTTTGTTCAAGGAAAACGGTAAAGCAAGAAAAGACCATAAAAACCAGGTAAATGGCTAGCGCCGTGGAGTTGCCGAAAAATGATGGGGGGCCTCCGGCTTCCCATCCTAAAAATATATCCTTAAAAAGGCCGAGATATTGGACTATGGCAAATACGCCGGCCAATACTCCAACGATGAAGTTTGTTTTAATAAGCCTATCCCATGTACTTCCTTTAAGGAAAATAGTAATGATGGCCGTAAAGATAAGGTAAAAAAGCATATTGAGCATGCCTCCTGCCCTTGACGGCGACCCAAAAATGCTGAACCGGATGTCTTCTGAGGTTATGGTTGAAATAATTAAGACAACAAAAAAGCCAAAAAAAGCGATAATAGGCAAATAAAAATACCAGTTTTTTTTCGGCAACGAAAAAGAAATGTCTCTTTTATAGAAAAATCTAAAAAGAGTATAACAGGTTAAAACGGTGATAATACCCCTGAATAAAATTGTTCTCGTCCAATCAGAGGGCTGGAAGTTTGGCAGGAGAAGCGTTATGGGTAAAAATAAGGCAATACAGACTCCCCAATAAATCCAAGAGGGCATTTTTTCTAGGTAGGAAGCATTATTGTTTTTCATGTGTTTTTGTGATATGTTGTAATAGACCTGTTGCTTAATATATAAAAATACAATTTTTTTTAACGAATGTCAAAAAAAGTAGTTATTACATCTGGATATTTTAACCCAATCCATATCGGCCATATTAATTTAATAAAAGAAGCTAAGAAATTGGGCGATTTTTTAGTAGTGATTGTCAATAATGATGAGCAGGTGAAAATCAAGAATTCCGTTAATTTTATGCCCCAGCAAGAAAGGATGGAAATAGTAAAGGCGCTAAAGTACGCCGACCACGTTTTTTTATCGGTTGATAAGGATAAGAGCGTTGCCGAAAGCCTAAAGGCTGTGGCAAAATTATACCCGGGAGAATTATTTTTTGCGAAAGGAGGGGACAGGAACATAGATAATATTCCCGACCAGGAAAAGAAGGTGTGTGAAGAATTTTCCATAAAAGTAATCAGCGGAGTGGGCGGAGATAAGATACAAAGCTCTTCTTGGCTTTTAAATAAGATAAAATCATCCTCATGAAAAAAAAGAAAGCTCTACAACACAGGGCGGGAATTTTAGGGCACGGAGAAGTTGGCCAGGCAATTGCCAAATTTTATAGAAAGCCTTTGATTAAGGATTTGCAGCGGGATGACGGCTTGCAAGGCGTTGATATTTTGCATGTATGCATACCGTGGAGCGATAGCTTTATAAATACCGTAGAAGAGCAAATACAGCATATTCAGCCGAAATTAACCATTATCCATTCTACGGTGCCTCCCGGCACTACTAAAAAAATTGCGGACAAATTTTTGGGCATGGCAGTTCATAGCCCTATACGAGGAGTGCATCCAAATTTATATGAAGGAGTAAAAACATTTGTTAAATATATTGGGGCCGATGATAAAAAAGCAGGCCTTCTGGCAAAAAAGCATTTGGAGAGTTTAGGTATTGCAACAAAACTTTTCCCTTCTTCGGCAACTACTGAAATAGGAAAACTTCTTGATACAACGTATTATGGGCTTGCCATAGCTTGGCACGGCGAAATGAAAAAAATTACCGATGCCTTGGGAGTTGATTTTGACCACGCAGTAACTGATTTTAATAAAACTTATAATGAAGGGTATAAAAAATTAGGCAAGCACCATGTGGTAAGGCCCGTGCTTTCCGCCCCGAAAGGCCATATTGGCGGCCATTGCATTATTTCAAACACAAAATTACTAAAGAAACATTTAGATAGCAAGGCTATTGATTTTATTTTAGATTATGAGCGCAAAGTACAGGAAAGTTAAAAATGTTATGGCAAAGATTACCTCTAAAGATTACCATGATTACGTTATCAAAAATGGTAAGTTCATAGGTGAATTTGAGCAGATGTATCAAAACGTAAAAGACCCATGGAACCATGGCGCTGCCGATATTTCTTCTTATGATATGGCACTGTACTTAATGGATAAATATAATATTTGCAAAAAAGGCGGCGCCATATTTGACATTGGATGCGGAAAAGGAGCTTTTACCCATAGGATAAAAAAAGCGTGCCCGAAAGCTAAAATCCTAGCGGTAGATATTTCTGAAACTGCAGTAAAAAAAGCAAAATCCCAGCATGGTAACAGCAGCATCGATTTTAGGGTAATGGATATACAAAAAGAATATAAAAGTATTGCCGGTAAATTTGACTTGATCGTAGTATCAAATGTCATGTGGTACATTCTCCCTGATTTTTCAAAAATAATGAACTACCTGAAGGGTAGTTTGAAAAATAATGGGTATGTATTGATACGGCAAACATTTTATAAAAAAGGAGAGCAAAAATATGGTAATAACATCATTTCATCGCCAGAAGATATGGTTTCTTTGCTGTCCTATAACCTTGTTGAGTTAATTGAATTAAATAGGACGACTGTCTATGAGGCAGTCGTTCTTTTGCAAAAAAATTAATATGAAGTGCACCCTTTGCGGCAGGGAAAAATTCAATATAGTAAAAAAGAGGATTAGGGATTCTCACGTACACAGCGTAGTAACCTGTAAAAAATGCGGCCTTGTACAATTATCACCCCGGCCTTCTTTAAAAAAAGAGCAAGAATTTTATGACAAGAATTTACAGTCAAAAAATATTCTCTCTCCCACCGATATAAAAACAATTACCTTAAATTCGCTGCATGATACCAACAGGCGCGCAGATTTTGTTGGCAAACATTGCAATAAAAAAAGCCATATTTTAGACATAGGATCAGGCGATGGTTTGTTTTTAAAGGAAATGGAGGGCAGGGGATATAACATTACAGGACTGGAAGTATCAAAGGAAAGGCGGGAAACTTCAAAAAAGGTTGCAAAAGCAAAAGTATTAGATATTAATCTTTTAAAAGACCAGCCGCCGGCAGATTTTAAAAAATTTGATGGTGTAACCTTAATTCATGTTTTAGAGCATATTATTGACCCCGTATTATTTTTACAAAATATCGCAAAGAATTTTCTTAAAAAAGATGGCAGCATTATTATAGAGGTTCCAAATCTAGATGATTTACTCGTTGTTGAAAATAAACAGTATGATGCATTTTATTGGCAAAGGGGGCATGTATTTTATTTCAATAAAAAAACTTTAACCCAAGTAGTCAAAAAAGGCGGGTTCTTAATAAAAAGCTTTGAATATGTCCAGCGGTATGGCTTAGAAAATTTTATGCATTGGCAGGTAAAAGGCAAGCCACAAATTGACAAGCCGACGTTTCAAATTGAAGGTGAATATAAATGGCTGGAAGATTACTATAAAAGTTACCTTTGCAAAATCGGCAAATCCGATACCATGATCATAGTGATAAAACCTTAAGGGTTAAGTAACTATAAAAGGCATAACTCTTTTTAAAAAACACCAATAACGGTGTTTTTACGGTATTGCTAAATAGTAAAAATATAGTAGTATAATAGCAACTATGCAAGAGCCTAATCCATACAAAATTCCTTGGTCAGGCAGGTCGGTAGAATATACTTCCGCAGAAATTGATGCGGTAGTAAATGCCATGAAAACGGCCGACCCTTTGACGCAAGGGAAATACTTAAAGGAATTTGAAAGCAAATTTTCAGAGTATCTAGGCGTTAAAAATTCTTTTGCGGTATCTTCGGCTACCGCGGCTTTAGAATTGGCGGCTATTTTAACCAGGGTTGGCAAAGGCGATGAAGTGATTATTCCTGCCCATACCTTCTGCGCTACAGCCATTCCTTTTGCCAGAACGGGAGCCAAAGTTGTATGGGCTGATATAGATAGGGATACCAGAATCGTAACCGCTAAAACTTTGGAAAAATGCATCACGAAAAACACAAAGGTAATAGTAGTAGTGCACTTATACGGATTAGTGGCTAATATGCCAGAAATTATGGCATTGGCGCAAAAGTATAACATTTTAGTGGTTGAAGACTGCGCCCAAGCCATCGGAGCAGAATATCAAGGAAAAAAAGCCGGTGCTTATGGGGACTTTGCCTGTTTTAGTTTCCATTGCCAAAAAAGCATAAATACGTTAGGGGAAGGGGGCATGCTGGTGGTTAAGTCAGATGAGAAAGCAAAACTAGTCCCCGGGCTTCGCCATAATGGGGTAAAGCCGTACCCAGCTGGCAGGGACAGGTATTGGGTGCCGGCCATGAGCAATGTTGATTTTGATATTGAAGGGTTTTTCCCCTACAACTTTTGCATTGGAGAGGTGCAGTGCGCCTTGGGCATAGAAATTTTAAAGACCATTGACGCCCAAAACCAAAAAAGAAAAGAACGGGCTAAAAAATTAATAGATGCTTTGAAAGAGTACCCGGAATTATCTTTTCAGAAGGCAGAAGACGGGCAGGGGAAAATGCATGTATATCATTTGCTGTCAGCGCAGTATGACGGGAAAAAATTCGGCAAAACAAGAAATGATCTTATTGAATTGCTTGCCGTAAAATACCAGATAAAAACGGTAGTGCAATATTATCCGTTATATAGATATCCGCTTTTCCAAAAAACCGGATTTGGAACTGCCGATTGCCCGAATACCGATGAATTTTTTGATAATATGATCTCTTTCCCGTTTCATATTTGGATGCCAGATGCCGATTTTGAATATCTCATTGACTCAACCAAAAAATCCCTTGAAGAGCTAAGAGCCCAGAAAATAATGAAAATGGTGCCAAAAATTGTCTTTGGCGAAGGAAAATTTGATGCGTTGCATCCCATAGCTGAAGAAATATTCAGCCTAGGGCAGGGATATATAGTGTACCTTATTGATTCAGTGCACCAAAAAACAGGGCTAAAAAATAGGTTAGTTCCAAGAAACCAGGATATGGTTATTGATATTGATGTTTCTTTGCACGAGCCGAAAACGGAACAGGTAGACCAGATAAAAGACCAGATTTTAGCTAAAAAAAATGCCTTGCCTCACCTTGTTGTTGGCATTGGCGGGGGATCAGTCATGGATATTGCCAAAGGAGTATCTATTATGCTGACTAACAATAGCTCCTCGGCTGATTACCAGGGCTGGGACCTTCCCAAAAATAAGGCCATTTTTAAAATGGCGGTTCCCACGCTTTCTGGTACTGGTTCTGAAGCTACCAGGACGGCGGTGCTAACCAGCTTAACCAAGAAACAAGGCATTAACAGCGACCAAAGTATTTTTGATGCTGTAGTGATGGACCCTGAATTAATCAAAACGGTTGACCTCGAGCAGGAATTTTTTACCGGCATGGATTGCTTTATCCATTGCGTGGAATCACTGCGGGGCACGTTTATCAATGAATTTGCAAGAAGCTTTGCCAAAACTTCAAAACAGGATATTGAAGACTTTTTCCTGAAAGAGAAAAATTATGGCAAGCTGATGATGGCTTCTTACTTTGGTGGGTCTTCCATTGCAAGCTCGGAAGTGGGCGTCTGCCATGCCTTGAGCTACGGATTAAGCCTGGTATTAGGATTCAGGCACGGCATAGCCAACTGCATTGTATTTAATCAACTGGACGAATTTTATGATACCGATGTTGTCAAAATGCGCGAGATGATGAAAAAAAATAACATTGAATTGCCAAAAAATGTAACTAAAGGATTAACTCCAGAAGACATGGAAAAAATGGTTCACATGGCCTTTAAGATGGAAAAACCTTTGATCAATGCTTTGGGAAGCAATTGGAGGAATATATTAACCAAAGAAAAAGTGATAGAATTGTATAAGAAGATGTAATATTTTGGTATGATAAAAAGCAAAAAAATATTAGCGGTGATCCCAGCCAGAGGAGGCAGCAAAACAATTCCCAGAAAAAATATCAAATTAATTCATGGCAAGCCGCTAGTGGTGTGGAGTATTTTAGCAGCAAAGAATTCAAAATATCTAGATAAGATTATTGTTTCCACAGATGACAAGGAAATCGCAAAGATTGCCATAAAGGCAGGAGCCGAAGTGTTGGATAGGCCTAAAAAATATGCTACTGACAAGGCAACTACGATTTCTGTTTTGCAGCATGCAATAAAAGAAGTTCCAGGGTATGATGCTATTGTGCTATTGCAGCCAACTTCTCCCTTAAGGACAGGAAAGTTGATTGATAAAGCCGTAGAACGGTTTATCAAGAGCAAGGCAGATACCTTAGCTACGGGCTACATTTGCAAAGAATACGAATGGGGGACTACCAATAATATCCCCCGCCAAAAATTGAAAGGGTGGTTCTATGACGATGGTAATATTTATGTCCAAAGCGCAGAACATCTCAAAAAAGGCCAATGGACTGGAAAAAAATTAGAAAAGATGGTCATAGAGAAGCATTATAATTTTGAAATTGATGACGAAAATGATTTTTATATCGTAGAACAATTAATGAAAAGGTACCTATGATACCAGGAAACATACAAGATAAATTAAAAGAAGTTAAGGCGGTAGTTTTTGATGGCGACGGAGTCTTCTTCACCGGCAGAGTTTTCGTACATCCTGAAACCGGTGAAATGCTAAAAGAAAGAAGCCATGTGGATGGCCAGGGAATTTCCCTGTTAAGGGCCATTGGCATCAAAGTTGCGTTTGTAACGGGAGAAAAAACTGGATTTCTGGAAGCGATATGCAAAAAATTAAATTCCTTGCCTTCTGTTCAAAACGGGGGATGGCCTGCCATTGCGCTGTTTACTGGCCAGCAGGGAGATAATAAGGTAAAGGCAATAGATAGCTGGCTTTCACAAAATAATATTAGCTGGAGCCAAACCGTGGCCATGGGTGATGATATTACTGACTATCAGCTATTGCAAAAAGCCGGCATTGTAGCAGCTCCGGCCCAAGCAGAAGAAGTTATCAAGAATATTGCAGACTATGTAACTTTGCGCAAAGGGGGAGACGGGGCAATACGGGATCTTTGCAATACAATTTTAGAGGCAAGGAATATAGATTTAATTTCTTTAAAAAAGCGGTAATTTGAAACCATGATAGATTTTAATAAACTGGAAAAACCTTATTTGATTGCTGAAGTGGGAATTAACCATAATGGCGATATGCAAATCGCCAAGCGTTTGATTTCAGCGGCGTTTGGCAGCCAGTGGGATTGCGTGAAATTCCAGAAAAGGGTTCCTGAAATAGCCACTCCGGAAGCCCAAAAAAACATTATGCGCGATACGCCATGGGGCAGGATGACCTATTTGGAATATAAGAAAAAATTAGAATTTGGCAAACCAGAATACGACTACATTGACAAGTATTGCAAGGAAAAACCTATTGATTGGACGGCCTCGGTGTGGGATGTGCCAAGCCTGGAGTTTATCATGCAGTATGATGTGCCGTTCTTAAAAATCCCTTCAGCTAAAATTACTGAGAAAGAACTGATTGCTGCAGTAGCGAAAACAGGCAAACCAATTATCCTTTCAACAGGCATGAGCACCTTGGAAGAAATTGACGAAGCCGTAAAAATATTAAGAGATTATAACGCCAACTTTTTGCTGCTTCACTGTAATTCCGCCTATCCTTCTAAAAAAGAGGACTTGAATATAAGGGCTATGCATACGTTAAAAGAACGATATGGGTGCCCGGTAGGATATAGCGGCCATGAATATGACTTGGAGCCTTCAGTATACGCAGCTGTTTTGGGGGCTAAAGTAATTGAGCGCCACATTACCATTGACCATAACCTTTGGGGCACTGACCAGGCGGCCAGTTTAGAGGTAAGCGCCATGGATATGTTAAGAAAAAGGCTTCAAGACGTGAATATCGTATTAGGGGACGGGGTGAAAAAAATTGCAGAATCGGAAAAAGCAATCAGGGAAAAATTACGAGGATACTAAAACCATTATAGAACTTGTTCAGCCTTAAAAAGATTCTTAAAAAATAATAATTCTTTTTTTCCAAAGCCCTTAAATAAGATAATGAGAATACCGTAAATAATGACTCCAGCTGCAATGGCAATAAGGGTGGACATCAATCCTTCTGGGTTAAGCCATGCAAGCGCCATAGCCATTATTGCAGAGGCCAATATGCTTTTGAGGATAAACATTACATCAATTTCAAAGGGCAGGTATTTTAAAGAAAAATAGCTGCATACGATAATGACAAATAAATATGAGGCAAGGGTATTAATTGCGGCAGCTATAATTCCAAAATGAGGGATTAAAGCAAGATTTAAGGCCAAATTTAAGCAGGTGGCGCCAATCCATATTTTCCCTAAGATTAAGGTCTTTTTTACCAGCACTAACCCTTGCAGCATTACTCCGTAGAGCCCGTACAATATCATGCTTAAGGCCATAAAGGGAATCAGCATGTGCCCCTTTTCTACAATTTCCTGGGTAGAGAAAATGGTCAGCAACTGCTTTGATAATATTGATAGCCCGAAAAAAGCAGGGATCGTTACCATTAAAAGATATTTAAGAGAATATTTTAAATATCTTTTTACTTGGCCTAGGTTGTTTTCGTCATACAGCTTTGAGAGCACCGGAGGAAGAAGGAAAGAAAGGGGAGTTTCAAAAAATGCGATGACTCCGGCAATGGTGTAAGCCGGGACATAGTATCCTACAAACAGGGCCCCAAAAAAATAACCGATCAAAAACCGGTCATTAAAGTGCACTAGCCAATTGGATATGTTTTCTGGTATGGTGGGCAGGCCAAACCGCAAATAATTTTTTGTTTTAGAAAACACAGGAATTGTTATGCCAATTTTTCTGATGATAATACATGCGGTAATCAGAAAATTAATAACCCGTATAGCCAAGAGTCCCGCCATTGCTCCGAAAAGCCCTAACCCCAGCCAAATAAAAAATACGATTAATGCTATTTCTCCTAACCCTTGAAAGATGATGAAGAAAGAATACTGCTTAATTTTCCTAAATGCGCGCAATGTATTAAGGCAAACCTGGTTTAAGCATTCAAAAATGATGATAATGGCTAACATTTGAATAAGAATGGCTTGGCATTGCAGGAAATTGGCAATTGGCGCTGCAAGAAAAAATAGAAGAAAAGAAATAACCAGGCTGAAGGCAAAAACCAAAATTGCTACCGAATAAATGCCATCCTGTATTTCCTTTTGGTCTTTCTCTCCTGATATGAATCTTACTAAGGCATAGGGAAGCCCTAATACAATAATGGGGCTTACCAATGAAACAATGACTACTAATTGCGCCCAAATGCCGTATTCTCGTGCCCCTAGGATTTTAGTTATAATAGGCAGCAAAATAATGGCCCGTAAGGCCATTATTGAGTTTGTACCTGCCACTAAGGCAACTTCTTTGGTGAATTTCTTATATGACATAGGCAAAATACCGATTATTTGGCTCCCTTTACGGAATCGTTATTTTATATTAAACTAAAATATGCAAAAAAGGAAAGAGGTAAGAGTAAATTTCAAAGAAGGTTTCAAAAAATTGGCGGATTTAGAGGTGCAGTATGATCTTTTTTCCATATTCTATGAAGGGATTCCCTTATGGTTATACGCTCGCGATAGAGCCCTTAATATTATCAGCGGGATTACTTCCTACGAAGGCCAATCAATTTCTTCCCACGCCATACGTCCCGTAAATCTTGTAAAAAGGGTTTTTTACTGCATCCTCAATTTTTATAAGATATTCAATAACGATATCATTATTTTCACCAATGAAAGGCACCTTGAAAAAGATTTGCAGACGGGAGAATATTATAACCCCTTTGCAGAATTGGCAGTAAGGCAAAACCCTAATGCCAAGAAATTTTTGATATTTGAGTTTCCCATACCCATGACGGTAAAATATCAAAAAGTAAACTATCAGAATTACATGCTCTTGGATGTATTCCTTTTTTTCAGGCAAATTTTTTCTCCGCTCTCATTATTCTACTATAGGAAGATAAAGAAAGTATTTGAACCAAAATTCAAAGCGTCTGGCTTATTTACAGAATCAGAAATTAAAGAACTTTTAAGGCGTTGTTATTATTCTGCGTATAGCATGGTATGCTATGGTATTTTTTTAAAATTCATCAAGGCAACAAATCCTCATGCTAAGTTAATTTACAGCTGTATGGGGGGGTATGACAAGTTTCCCGGGGTCATAGAAATACAACCAGCCCTAATCATTGATAACCAGTCGGTATATATCTATCCTGAGACAAAATATACGCAAAACTATTTAAAAACTAAGAAAATGATTGTTTTTTCAGAGCATGCCAAAGATCTTTTAGCTAAAAATGGCTATACGCAGGAAAATATTTCCGTACAGGGCAATTCGAAAATTAAATTTTATTTTATTAAAAATATAAATGATACTATACTAAAAAAGGTAGAAAAAGTTGATAATAAAATTGTCATTATAGGAAACTGGGGCGGAAGTTTTTTAAAAATTATTAAGAATCTTGTATTGGATATAGAAAAAAATAATGAGCTATTTAAAAATTGGGACATATCATTGGTATTGCACCCGGCCGAGGATAATACATATAAAAAACTGCATTTAACCAAGGTTAAGGTATTTGAAAATCACCAGGTGTCCCTATGGGGGATGCTATCAGAGGCGGTCGCCACCATTAACATTGCGTCTACGGTTCTTGAAGAGTCAACCTATTTTGGATGTTACAATATTATATTGAAAGATATAAAATTCAGCGATCAAACGGATTTTGTTAATGCCTTATGCGGATCGTATCCTTATAAAGCAATAGTTGATCCTGAAAAATTTATCCATTGGTTTGAAGAAAACCAAAGCAATATCAAAAACCATGCTATTCAGAAAAATAAAATCATTAAAGAAAATTACGAATATTTCTTAAAAAATTAAATAAAAAACCATGGCAGCAACAGAACAAGAAATCAAACAGTGGTATAACGAAAGGCATATAAGGACTAAAGAGCATTCATGGCGCCTGCCAGAGGCTTATTCGCTTATTTTGGATTACTTTAAAGAATTTGGCATCAAGCCAGGCCAAAAAATATTGGATATTGGCTATGGGTCGGGATATTTTTTAAAGGCGGCCGATGAAGCGGGGCTTGATACGTATGGCATTGATATTTCAGAAGAAGGCATGAAAATTGCCCAAAAAAGTTCACCAAATTCCAAGCTATATGTGGGCAAGGGGGAAGATTTGCCATTTGAAGATAATTTTTTTGACCATGTAGCCTGCATTGGGGTGCTGGAGCATTTTATGGATATAGAAAAGGGAATTAAAGAAATGAAAAGAGTTATCAAGCCTGGGGGAACACTTTTAATACTGGTGCCAAACATTAATTTTATCTATTGGAAATTCCAGAAAAGCAAGGGAACTGAACAGAAGGATATCAGCGAAGCATTAATGTCACTGGAGCAGTGGAGGGATAAATTCATTAAAGAAGGGCTGGAAGTCATAAAAATAGACAAAGATGATTGGTTTTCTAAGGAACCTATTGTATTTACGCCTTTTTCTTTGCCGGTACTGTTAAGGGGCATCAAGAGAATGATTTACAAGGTGATTTGGGTTTTTGTCCCTCTAAGATATACCTACCAATTTATTTATATCTTGAAGAAAAATTAATCGGTTGTTTCAGTAAAAATGGAAAAATACGAAAAAATTTTAGTAATTATCATTTCTGCAATCCTTGCATTGGGAGTAGTATCTTTTTTAGATAAAACTTTAATGGCTGGCATGCTGTTCTCTCTGCTGCTGGGAACTGCGACACTATTATTTTTATCTAAACTAGGAATTGAAGATAAAAAAATAACCACATTTTTTGTGGTTGTTTTTATTATTCATACCGCCGTGGTGGTGGCTATGCACTATTCTAATTTCCAGCCATTTGCAAATGGAGCAGGAGATTTTGTTGAATACCATAAAAATGCCATAGAGATCTATACAAGGCTCCAGCACGGAAATTTCTCAGTTATGGGTTTAGAGCGGGCAAGCCATTACTATCCTGTTTTAATAGGATATATTTATACTTTTACAGTGCCTAATATGCTCATGGGGCAATTATTAAACGCCTGGTTAATGTCGCTGACTGCTTTGGTATCTTACTTTATCGTTACTGCAATTAAAGGATCCAAAAAGGGGGCATTGCTGGTTGCAACCATGGTAGCTTTCTATCCTAGCCTGCTATTTTTTGGGGGATTAATGCTCAAAGATGCCCTTATTGTCTTTTTAAGCTTACTAGGAATATTAATTACCATTCAATTAATTCAAAAATTCCAATGGGGATTATTTGCGCTTTTATATTTAATACTTGGGTTTACCATCCATTTTAGGTTTTACATAGGTTTTGCCGTTTTGCTTACCTTTATTATTTCCTGGTTATTATTCTCAAATATATATTTTAAAAAGCGCGCTATGTATTTCTTAGTGATGGTAGCGCTTTTTGGTTTTTTGCCCCAGCTATTTATGGTTGATGATGCCGGATATTGGGGGGCTAAATTATTTAAACAATATCTAAATCAGAAAACTATTTCTTATTATCGGGAATCAGCTTATGTAGCCGAACCGCAGTATGCAAAAAACGTTACAACTCCGGTTGTTACTACTTCTGTTGCTAACCAAAAAGAGCCTGTTATAATTCCTGCCGCTCTTGAAGAAGAAGATACTGCCGGCTCTACGTTTGCGGTGAAAACAGAATTTAATAATTTTTTTAAGTTTATTGGGAACTATATAGTATCTTTTATTTATACTATTTTTGGGCCGTTTGTATGGCAAATAAAGTATAAGCGCCAACTTCTTTCTTTGATAGAAGTAATACCTTGGTACTTTTTGCTGTTTTTTATCGTAAAAGGAGCCATAAAAGAATTTGGCCGTTATTACAAAAATAATTATAAAATATATGCTCCGCTTTTGATATTTACCGTATTAGTGCTTAGCAGTATCGCCCTTTTTTTCAATAATTTTGGGATTATTACCCGAATTCGCATCCCAGCCATTATATGTCTGCTATGCTTCTTGCCTTTTAGCTTAAAAGAGGATAGTGTAATATATCAATATTTTGAGAAAATATATTCTAAAATATCCTTGAAATGGAATCAAAAAAGGTAGACAACGTGTGTGTTATTGGATTGGGATACGTGGGGCTCACGCTGGCGGTAACTTTAGCTGAAAAGGGGCTTACGGTTTTTGGCATAGAAAAGAATGAAAAAATACTCGGCGATCTGAAAAAGGGCAAGTCGCATTTCCATGAAAAAGGCCTTAATGAATTGATCCAAAAGACTAAAGGAACTACGTTATTACTTTCAAAAGAAATTCCAGCAGGCAAAGCCATAAACTGTTTTATTATCGCCGTTTCCACCCCCATAGATGCCATAACTAAACTGCCTAGAATAGATTACATTGAAAAAGCGACCCAAGAAATCGTGCCTCACTTGCAGCCCGGCCAGCTTGTGGTACTGCGCAGCACCATTCCGGTGGGGGCTACCAGAAATGTGGTACTGCCCATACTGCAAAAAAAGTGCAGCGGATTTTATTTAAGTTTCTGTCCGGAAAGGACTGCAGAAGGAAAGGCATTAGAGGAATTAAAAACATTGCCCCAGGTAGTAGGAGGCCTAGATGAAGCAAGCACCGATGCCGCTGTTGAATTATTTTCTAAAATAAGTCCATTGATTGTAAGAACAGAATCTTTGGAAGTTGCTGAAATTGTAAAACTGGTGAACAACAGCTACCGCGACATGATGTTTGCCTATGCTAACCAGATTGCCCTAATCTGCAAAAGTTTGCATTTAGATGCCAAAGATGTCATTGATGCCGCTAACTTGGGGTATCCAAGGGCTGATATAAAATTACCCGGCTTGGTGGGAGGCTTTTGCTTGGAAAAGGACCCGTATATTTTGATGACTTCGGCAAAGTCTGACATCTCGTTAATAAAAGCTGCCAAGCAGATTAACGAGAATACCATATACCACATTTTAGACTCCATTAAAAGCCATGTAAAACGTAAGCCGTTAAAAGATGTGAAATTCTTTATTTCCGGCTTTGCGTTTAAGGGAGATCCTGAAACTGATGATTTAAGGTCTTCCCAGGCTATTAAATTATTGGAACTTCTGAAAAAAAACAAGGCTAATAACATTCTTGGCCATGATTTTATTGTTTCACAAAAGCAGATGAAAAATTTAGGGGTTGTTCCCGTCAGCATTGAAAAGGGATTAAAAGAAGCTGATGTTGCGGTATTTATGAATAACCATAGATCATACGCTAACGTAAATATGGAATTATTGGCAAAAAAAATGAAAAAGGGAAGCTTAATCTTTGACGGCTGGCATATTTTCCCCGAACAGTTAAAACATAACGACCATATTGCCTACGAGTCAATCGGTTTTTCAAAACGAGTAGAAAAAATCTAGCAAAGCGCAAAAAAAAGAGCCCCGGATTACCTTGGGGCTTTTTGTTTTATACTCACAGCGGCTAGTTTCTGGGCGCGGCTTCTTTCGTGGCAAGGCCGTTTACTGATGCCATCATGTAGTCTAATCCTTTGCACCAAGCTCCAAAAAGCTCTTTTTCTAGCGAGCTTGCTTGTGGGAAACTTACCATGGTTGATATCGCATCGTTTGCCGATTCCATGAGAAGGTAAAAGCCCTCTAGGGCTCTTTTTTCTTTTGCCGAATCTGTGTTGCTATAATGTACAACGAATTCAGGTTCCATTTTCATCAAATCAATGACGGTTTGCCCCATGCCACTTAAAATCATCTGTATTTGATCGATTTGGTCAATAGTGGGTTCTTTTCTTTCTATCCAGTTAGCATATTCAGTTAGTACCTTAGCAAGCTTTTTAAGTTTCTCATGCAATTGCGACCAAGAAGGTTTTTCCATATCCGCCTCTAGTTTAAGTTGGAAAAGGGCATTACTATCTAAGACTTTATAATGATAAATATAATTTGTCAATATTTTAAAAAGAGATAAACTAAGATATTATACTTAATTATGGAAACAATTTTAATTACCGGAAGCGAAGGGAATATTGGCAAATATTTGGTCAGGCATTTTGAAAAAAAATACCCCGATTTTAGGATTATACGTGTGAAACTTAAAGAGCATGAAAATGAACCTTATAAACAGGGCAACCTGTATTGTGGAGATCTGTCCGATGATGCGTTTGTTAAAAAGATTTTTGAAGAAAACAAGATTGACTATGTTATTCACGCCGCTGCCCGGCTCTATGGGGTGGCTGGTTTTAACAAAGATGTCTATGGGTTATTCAGCAATGACATCAAGTGCCTTTTGAATGTGCTAGATAACAGCAAATCGGTTAAAAAATTTGTGTACTTTTCTTCTTCCATGGTTTATGAATCAAGTGAGAAGGTGCCGTTTACCGAAGAATTGACCCAGGAAATTCCGCCTCCAAAATCTTCCTATGGATTAACCAAATACTTTGGAGAAAAAGCGGTAACATTCTTTAATCAGCAATATGGCGTCAAGTACACTATTTGGAGGCCGTTTAACGTGGTATCTCCTTTGGAAAGCCATGAGAGGGAATCAGGGCATGTGTATGTTGATTTTTACCGCAGGATTTTTGTTGAAAAGGCTCCCAGCATTGAGATATACGGTTCGGGCCAGCAAGTAAGGTGCTTTACATGGGTGGAAAATGTAGTAGGAGCTATGGCCGATTTTCTAACTGATGAAAGAACCGATAACCAGATTTTTAATATCGGAAGCAGCCAGCCAAAAACGATGATAGAATTGAAAGAAATGCTGGTGCAAATAGGCAAAGAAAAAAACATCTTGCCGGCCGATTATAACCCCGCAACTGCCACTGGAAGCAAATCTTTTATTGTTGACGTCCAATTGCGCATCCCCAGCACTGAAAAAATACAAAAAGTATTAGGTTGGAAATTTACGACAGATTTTAAAACCTGTTTCGAAAAATTTATTGACTTTAAATCCCGATCGCAAGCGATCGAGGATCCTCGATGAATTTAATTTATTAAATTCATCGGGACAAAATAATATGATTACGCAAAAGTGCCAGCTGTGCGGCTCAAAAAATCTTTCGTTGATTATTGATTTAGGATATCATCCTTTGGCAGATACTTTTTTAAAGGAACTTGACGAAGAAGAAGTTTTTTATCCCCTGCGGGTGTTGCTCTGCCAAAAATGCGGGTATGCAACTTTGCAGCATGTGGTTTCAGCTCCCGTACGATACCAAAAAAACGACTATAGCTATACCTCGTCAAATTCTCCAGTTGCCATCAGCCACTTTAAAGAATTAGCCGGCCAGGTGGTTCAAATGGCAGAGATAAGTAAAAAAGATCTGGTCGTGGATATCGGAAGCAATGCAGGGACGCTTTTAAAATCATTCCGCGAACAAGCACATTGTAATATTATAGGGGTTGAGCCGGCGTTCAACATCGCCCAATTGGCAAAAAAAGGTAATATTCCTACTATCAATGATTTTTTTAACCAGACATCGGTAGATAAAATTATCAAAAAACACGGCAAAGCCAAGGCTATTATTTGCACTAATGTATTCAACCATATTAATGATTTGAATGAGTTTATGAAAAATATTAACAAATTGCTGGCCAAAGACGGTTTTTTTGTATTTGAAACGCCCTACTTCCTTGATTTGGTAAAGAATGTCTCTTTTGATACCATTTATTTAGAACATGTATCTTATTTTGCTGTAACGCCATTTGAAAAATTTTTCAAGAAATTCGGCTTTCAGATCCATCATTTAGAAAGAAACGACTACATGTCAGATACCATGCGGGTGTATCTTTCAAGAAAAGCCGGCAATCAGATTTTGGTAAAGCGATATATGCAAAAAGAGAAATCGGCAAAAATATTTATTCCGAAAACGTACGCAATATTTATGAAAAAGATCGTTGGATTAAAGCTTGATTTATTGCAACAGATTCAAATAGCAAAAGCAAAGGGGGAAAGAATTATAGGCATTGGGGCAGCGACCAAGGGGAATACCTTGCTTAACTACTGCAAAATTGATAACACGCTCATTGATTTTATTACTGATAGCTCTCCCTTAAAAATTGGCAAGTTTACCCCTGGGTCCCATATTCCTATAAAGAGCGATAATGATATTACCTCCGATATTACCCATGCGGTTATATTGCCCTGGAATATTGCAGAATTTTTAAAGAAAAAATTAAAGCATTTAAAATTAAAATTCATTATTCCGCATATTGAAAAATAATATGAAAATTGAACATAAAAAGATAAATTTTAAGGACAAACGCGGAACTATTACTGATATCTTTACCAATGCTCCAAAGGACCATGCCACTTTAATTTTTTCAAAAAAGGGCGCGGTGCGGGGCAACCACTACCATAAAAAATCCACCCAATATACGTTTGTGGTTTCAGGCCAAATGACGATGTATAGCCAGAAGGTAGGCGCGAAAAAAATTAACAAACACACGCTGAAAGCCAACGACATGATGGTGCACAAACCCATGGAAATTCACACGATGGTTGCTACGAAAGACACTATTTTTTTAGCTTTTGCTGATGGGTTGCGGGGAGGCAAAGATTACGAAAAAGATACTTACCGCATAGAAAGTCCCCTAGAGGAGCAATTTAAAAAATGAAACACGTAGCCTTTACGCAAATTTCTTCAAAGAGGACGGGCGGAAATATTTGGGTTCAGGAAGTCCTAGCGGCTATTGCTGATGACAGTAATTTTTTGGTGGAAACGGTTGACTTGGGGGCAAAGTACTTTAAAAAAAACGCCTTAGCCAAAGGCTTGGAAGTGATTATTAACCTTTTGCGCTTGCATGGAGAAAAAGACGTATGGATACGGAATTTTTACTCTATTGTTTTTTTAAACAAGAAAAGGCAAAAAGGCCAAAATGTAGCTTTTATTTTCCATGTTGATTTTTATGGATTTCCCGGAATATTAAAACCATTCTTGATATTCTTAGAAAGGTTTATTTTTTATCGGCAGTTGAAAAAAGCAGATGTTATTGTAGTGGTTTCTGAATACTGGAAAAATCATTTTCTGCAAAGAGGGTATAAAAATGTGCAGGTCATCTACGGAGGCTTTGATACCACCCAGTTCAATATTTCAGAGCAGGAAGTGTTGCAATTTAAAGAAAAATATCAGCTGAAACATAAGCCAATCATTTATTTGGGTAATTGCCAGGAAGCAAAGGGAGCTGTTGATGCCTATAACACCTTGAATGATTTAGATGCTTATTTTATCACGTCTGGAAAAAAAGAGGTTACTATTCCTGCGCTTAATTTGGATTTGAGCTATCGGGAATATCTTACGCTTTTAAAAGCTTCCACGGTGGTGCTGACAATGTCTAAATTTAAAGAAGGGTGGTGCCGGATAACCCACGAAGCCATGCTGTCAAAAACGCCGGTCATTGGCTCTGGCATAGGGGGGATGAGGGAATTACTGGAAGGAGGACAACAGATTATTTGCGAAGATTTCAATAATTTAAAAGAGAAGGTTGAGCACCTATTAGGCAACGCTGAATTGAGGGAAAAAATAGGGCAGAATGGATACGATTTTGCCAAAACTTTTACCAAAGAAAAATTCAACGAATCGTGGCTCAAGCTAATTCAATCAATTGCATAGGCTATGAAATTCAAAACAGTCATATCCCTTTTTTTTAGGAATATTGGAATCAGGCAAACGGTTATTAAAAATGCTTTTTGGCTGGTAGGCACGCAAGTTGCAATTTCCCTGCTCAATATTGTCCTTTTGGTTTTAGCGGCACGGGTATTGGGGGCCACAGAATATGGGAAATTTGCCTATGCCATGGCGTTTGTTTCCATTATTGCGGTAATGATTGATTTGGGAGTATCAAGCATCATGACCCGGGAGTTAGCCAAAGAAAGCGAACGGGAAAAAGAATTTTCATCATTTTTTTCTTTAAAAATCATACTTAGCGCCTGTTTTTTCCTTCTGACGTTCAGCATCTCTTTTTTTATTACCGATGACATATTCATCAGGAAGATTATATGGATTTTATCAGGGTTTGTGTTTACGGAAAGCTTTTTCCAGATTATTTATGCGTTTTTCCGTTCGCGCCAGAAAATGGAGTATGAGGCAATATTCCATGTCGGCCAAGTTTTAGCGATTATTTTTTGCGGCGTCATTGCCATTATCGCAGCTCCCTCGGCTGAAAGCTTGAGCTGGGGTTATTTTATTGGCAGCAGCGCGGTGCTTTTTATTCTGTTGTGCTGTGTTCATTTTTGGGTAGTGCCTCTGCGGTGGTCATTTGCTAAGCAGTCCTGGATGGTTATTCTAGCCATGTCATGGCCCCTTACCTTTGATTTTGTTGCAAGCTGGATGTACCTTAGCGTTGATACCTTTATGATTGGATTGTTCAGCCAGCCCCATCAGGTTGGTTTATTCAGCGTAGCCACAAAAATTATTGCCGTTATCATTACGATTGCCGGCTTGGTGTCGCGCAGTTTTTATCCTGCGTTAAGCAAGTTTTTAAAAGAATCCAAGGAGAAATTCCAATCCATATGGGATTATAATATGAAAATAGCCATTGCGTTAACTTTGCCTCTTATTGTTGGAGGTGTCATGTTTGCTTCTAGGATTATTAATGCATTTTATGGTCCAGATTACATCGCTTCGGTACCGGTATTCCAGGTATTAATTTTTTTGGCAGGCATTACCCTTTTATCGTATCCGTACAATATGGTTTTGGCGGTATGCGGATATCAGAAGCATAATTTTGTGATCATTATTATCGGTTTTGTCACTAACATTATACTTAACCTTCTGCTGTTTTCTTCTTTGGGAATTTACGGTGTGGCATTAGCCACGGTAATTACCTCTATGATGGTGCTCTTATTAACGGTTGCTCTAACATACCGCCTAGGCATCGTTGTGCCGCTGGACTGGCCGTTGCTTAAAATCTTTTTGGCGGCGGCAATTTCCTGTATCGTGGTATTTACCATTTTAGCTCAAGCGCCGCTCTACTACCTGTCTATTGTCTTTTTAGTGCCATTAGGGATAGTGCTGTACGGCATATGCATGTTTTTTATGGAGTATATAAGCCGTACTTTTTTGAACGCTAGCATCTTGTAAATAGATTTTCCTATCAACTCATGAAACGCTCATATTTGCATTTTTCACATATTGTAGAAAGGGTAAAGTCCCAGAATCATCCCGTAAGGTTTTTGCTTTCAAGGGTGCTGTGGCTGCTAAGGCTATCAAGTATATTTACCATTCCTCTTTCGCACGGAGCCAAAATTAAATTTTACCCTACCTCTACCTCTGCTGCATTATGGGTCCAGCCAGATTGTTTTGACGCAGAGGGCGTTAATTTCATCTGGGATTATTTAAAAGAGGGCGATACGTTTGTTGACGTGGGGGCCAATATCGGACACTTAACGGTTATTAGCGCTAAAAAAATTAGGAAAGGCCAGGCCATCAGTATAGAACCTCACCAAAGAATATTTGCGTTTTTGCAAAAAAATATCGCATTCAATAAACTGGAAAATGTAAAAGCTTATAATCTCGCCGCAGGAGAGAAGCAAGGCACCCTGCATTTTTCACATATGAGGAGCGATGACCAAAACTTTGTTGCTGATAATGGTCCCGTCCATGTCCAAATGCAACGGCTTGATGATATTGTAAATGTCAGCAAGGTGGATTTATTAAAGATAGATGTGGAGGGGTACGAGTTATTTGTTTTAAGGGGAGCCTTGAATGTGTTATCTAAAACATCGGTTATCTATTTTGAAAGCTATGAAACGCTTTTTGAACGCTATCATTATACGCTAAAAGATATTTTACAATTGCTTGGAGAACATCATTTCAGAACGTATCGGTTTATCAATGACCATACATTGCAGGAAGTGGGGAGCAACTACTCTTCAAAAGAATGCGAGAATTTATTAGCTATAAAAGACATTGATTCTTTTAAGCAAAGGATGAAAAAAATTAATATTACATGACTACAGCCTATTCTGAAAAACCTATCGTAAGTGTCATCATTGCTACATATAACCGGGCAAAAACGCTTCCTAGGGCTATTGATAGCGCTTTGAACCAAAGTTATGGCAACATAGAAATCATGGTCATTGATGATGGCTCAACTGATGCCACTGAAGAAGTAGTGCGGTCATACTCAAAAAACCCGAAGGTACGTTACATGTACCAAGAAAATAAGAATTGCCATGTTGATACCCGGAATAACGGCATAAAAGCAACTCAAGGGAAATACCTTGCTATTTTAGACGATGATGATTTCTGGTGCGATGTAAAAAAAATAGAAAAACAGGTAGATTTTTTAGAGAATAACAAAGAATATGTGCTGGTTGGTGGGGGCGCCATTAAAATAGACCACGAAGGGAATGAAATTGTCAGGTATTTGTTGCCTGAAAAAGATGCAGATATCAGGGAAAAAATATTAATCAGCAACTCGTTTGCCCATGTTACCGTTTTATTCAAAAAAGAGGCATGGGAAACATTGGGGGGGTATGATCCTCATTTTGACGGGATGGAAGATTGGAATTTATGGATGAGGATGGGAACCATAGGAAAATTTCATAATATCCAGGAATTTTTTGTCAGATATACAGGGCATCAACGCGGTAATTTAGGGTATGTTGAAAAAAAATACAGTAAACAGGAGTGGCTGAAACTTAATATTAAGCTTAAGAAAAAATTCAAGGGCCAGTACCCTCATTACGCAAAGGCCCTGCTGTTTTGCTGGCTGGGGTATTTTTATTCTCTATTGCCTTTCAGGCGCCAGTTATGGCCGGCCATATTTAAAATAAGAAGCGCGCTATTTAAAGAAACGCCTTGGAAGTATAAAAAAAAATAGGAGAGTTGCTTAACTATGCAATATATTCCAAAAAAAATAAAAGTATGTCAGGTTGCTGCTGCCGATGTTACGTTAAAGTTCATGCTATTTAACCAGCTGAAATTTTTGCTTGGCCAGGGATATGATGTGCATGCGGTATGCTCGCCGGGGAGATGGGTCAAAGATATTGAAAAAGAAGGCATTAAGGTTAAAGAAATTAAATTCAAAAGGAAAATCAGCCCCCTTTTTGATGTCATCACTTTCTTAAATCTTTATATTTATTTTAAAAAAGAGAAATTTTATGTAGTCCACGTCCACACGTTAAAGCCGGAATTTTACGGGCAGATAGCAGCCAAATTAGCCGGAGTTCCCGTGATTATTAATACTCTGCACGGATTTGATTTTGCAGAAGATGACCCGTTTCTTAAAAAATTTTTCTATCTTTTTTTAGAGAAAATAGCAGCTAGATGTTCTACATTGATTTTTTCTATAGGCTACCATATCATTACAAGGGCATTACAGGAAAAAATAGGGGATGAGGCCAAACTTGTCTATTTAGGCCGCGATGTTGATACTCATCATTTCAATCCCCAAAGTTACCCTAATGAATTTATTTTGCAAAAAAAGAAAGGGCTTGGTATTGATCCAGCAAAAAAAGTTATTGGTATTGTAGCGCGCTTGGTTAAAGAAAAAGGCTACCTGGAATTATTTGAAGCATTTGAAAAGGTATTGGAGCAATTTCCAGATACATTACTTTTGGTAGTTGGCCAAGAAGAGCCGGAAAAAAAAGACGGTTTTACAAAAGATATTGCTAAAGATTATAGCATAGCAAAGAATGTAATATTTTTAGGAGAAAGAACTGATACCCAAGAGCTGTATCCATTAATGGATATATTTGTTTTACCCACTCATAGAGAAGGATTGGGGGCGGTAATCTTAGAAGCTTCAGCTATGGAAAAACCGGTTATCGTTTCCAATACTGGCGGATGTCCCGAAGCCGTTGATGCTGGAAAGACCGGCATATTGATTCCCGTAAAAAATAGTAATGCACTCTTAGAGGCGATGCTTTATTTATTAAAAAATCCTGAAGCTGCCAAAAAAATGGGCCAGGAGGGCAGAAGGAAAATAGTAAAAGAATTTTCCGACGATGTAGTGTTTGAAAGATTAGGCCGAGAATATAAAAAATTAATAGAAAGTAAATGATATGTTGCAAGAAATAATTAAAAAAGTAGTAAGTTTTTTAATTGCATTGGCGGCGCTGATAGTGCTTAGCCCGCTCTTTTTAATTATTGCCATTGCAATAAAAATAGATTCAAGGGGCCCGATTTTTTTTATAAAAGAAAGAGTAGGCAAAAATGGCAAGCCGTTTAAATTTTTAAAATTCAGGAGCATGTCCACCCAAGCAGTTTACACCATAAACGATGTTGCCCAACAGGATCCTCATATAACCAGGGTGGGAAAGTTTTTGCGCGAGTGGACGCTTGACGAACTGCCCCAGCTTATCAATGTGGTAAAGGGAGACATGAGTTTCGTAGGCCCTCGGCCGATGCCTTCGTATGAAGGCGAAGATAAGAACATGAAGGCCCTTTGGCAAAAAAGAATTTCTGTAGTGCCCGGCTTGGTGAGTCTGGTTGACATTAAAGGCAGGAATTTGGTCTCCTGGGAAAAACGGTTTGAGTATGACGCCTGGTATGCCGACCACCAGTCTTTTTGGCTTGATATGAAAATTTTAATTCTTGGTTTTTTTGCGGTTTTATCAAGAAGGGGAGTCTACGGAAAAGAAGATTCAAAAAATTCTCTTTAATAACGTGAATCTTGAAACCCCTTATTAGAAGCAAGTTTCAGGTCTTTTTCCTAAATTCCAGCTGCAAATGTGCAATAATTCTAAAACGTAGCTCGCTACGTTTTAGAATTCTATCACATTTTCGCTCTGGAATTTAGAAAAAATCCCAAGAAAGGGTTTCAAGATTCACGTTTAATAATATTGACAAATATCATATGATTGGTTATTATAAAACAGTTCAGCACTTTCAAAATTTCGGAGGCTACTATGATCATTCTCATTGCTGGGTTAGGCCAAATGGGCACTATTTACATTAATGCCCTCAAAAAACTTGGTGTTGAAGAAAATAGTATCATCGGTTACGATATTGATGCAAAGAAAGCATCTGTAGCTTATGAGAAGTTTCCTCGTCTCCAACGAATAAGCAGCTTGGTTCACGATAATGGCTTAGATCATTACGCGCAAGCGTGCGAGGATCTAATTTCCAGCGCTCATGCGGCTATTGTGGCCGTTAATACGCCCAGCCACCACAAGGTTATTATTGACTTGATGGATTTTGGTATCAAGCACTTCTTGTGCGAAAAGCCCATTGGCATCAGCATGGAAGCGGTTGATGAAATTGGCGCCGCGGTTAAAAAAACCTGCGCTAAAGTTTTCACGGCATTCCTTATGAACTTCAGTCCAGCAATTCTATATGTTATTGATAAGATGAAATCAGAGATGCTCATCATGACAGAAGGCAGTGTTGTTTGGGGGAAGAACCGCAAGGGAGACAAACGGCCGACTCCGGGCGACCTGGAAGATGAGTCTGTCCACGGGGCTGGAATTCTCCATCGGCTTGCGGGAATCAATCAGCAAGTCAAGGGGTTAAACGTAAGCGCTTCGCTTACCTATCCTGATTTTGCCGATCCTGCGGCGCAAGCTAAGGCGCATGAACTTGATTCCTCGTTTCCCAAACGGGTTAATGCGACATCTATGATCATTGAGAAGATTTTCACCGATGTCTGCATGATTCCGTGTGTTTTGCACAGCTCATTTATCTACCCTCGCCAGATTAGGAAAGTAAGCGTGGTCTTGGCGAAGAGGGAGAACCCTAATAACCCTGCCTATTCGGTTGAAATGGATTTTGACGTAAGGACGGGCATAGGGGGAGTTGAAGACCAGATCACTTTCACGGCGCTGGACGGTAATAAGCCGGAATTTCTTCTGTTTCCTTGCGATAAAATTTTGGATCAAACCAGAGCTTTTCTGCAAGCGATTGAAGTGAAAATAGATCCTCGTCTAACCGATTTTGACGAGGCGCGCCGTGCCGTGGCCTTCTCCGATGCGGTTATGGAAAGCCATCATCTTGCCGGTGTGGTTGTTAACATATAGTAATCCATAGGAAGAGATTTCCCTTTAAGGGGATTCTCTTCCTTTTTTATTCCATTAATTTATTGATTTTAAAGGAAAATCTGATAATATGAATTCATTATGATTGTTACCATCCATCAGCCTGAATACCTGCCGTGGCTTGGGTTTTTTGACAGAATTATAAAGTCAGATGCATTGGTTATATTAGATGATGTAGGATACGAAAAAAACGGTTTTATTAATAGAAACAAAATAAAAAAAAAGAATCAGGCGGGCTGGCAGTATATTACGGTGCCGGTGCAAGGAAGGTCTCCTCATAAAAAAATCAACGAAGTTCTTATAGACAATACTAAACATTGGCAGCAAAATCATCTTGCAATCATAAAAGAAAATTACCAAAAAGCCCCTTATTTTAAAGAATATTTCCTTTTTCTTGAAGAAGCTTTAGGCAAAAAGTGGGAAAAAATGTCTGATTTAGATATATATTTGTTAAGAAGTGTTGCTGGGTTTTTAGAACTGAAACCAGCCATTGCAATAACTTCAACGATGGATGTTAAAGGAGTAAAAACAGAAAGATTAGTCAATATATGTAAGTCTCTTGGAGCTGATACATATCTTGCCGGGCCGGGAGGGAAAGACTACATGGATTTGGAATTATTCAAAAAAGAAGGCATAAAAGTTATTTTCCAGGAATTTAAACACCCTGAATATAGCCAGCAATTTATGGAGCAAGGTTTTCTGCCAGGAATGTCTATTATAGATTTGTTATTCAATCATGGGCCAAAAAGCATTAATATTATTAGGAACTAAGGTAGTATGAAAAAAGTATTAGTCGTAGCTCCCCATCCAGATGATGAAACGCTAGGGTGCGGAGGAACTATTAGAAAACATGTGGCGGCAGGAGACCACGTGTATCTTTGCGTAGTCACAAAATCATATACTCCCGATTGGACCAAAGAATATATTAAGCGCGAAATGGAAGAATTAAAAGATGCCAACAAGGTATTAGGAATTAAAGAAACCTTTCTATTAAATTTGCCGGCGGTAAAGTTAGATATCGCGGGGCAAAAAAAGCTGAATGATGAGATTGCGAAAATATGCCAGAAAGTCTGCCCGGAAATATTATATGTTCCTTTTTACGGGGATATTAACAGCGATCACCGCATGATTTCCCATGCCTGTTTGGTGGTTGCCAGGCCAAAGCCGGGTGCCTGCATAAAAAAAGTGCTGGCCTATGAGGTGCTTTCTGAAACAGAATGGGGGTCTCCCAGCTTTGACCATTTTGTGCCTAATCTCTATGTTGATATTTCTTCAACGATCAAGGAGAAATTAAAAGCCATGGCATGTTATAAAGACCAGTTATTTCCATTTCCCCACCCGAGGTCATTGGAAGGGATAGAAATTCTAGCTAAAAAACGGGGGACAGAAGTAGGGTTAAAATATGCAGAGTCATTCATGGTGTTACGGGAAATAAAAGATAATGTCTAAAAACATAAAAATTTGCTATGTGGTGGCAGTTGATATTACCATTAAGCTCATTTTATTGAACTATATAAGGCGCATTAAACAAGAAGGATATGAAGTTTCTTTGGTGTGTTCGCCAAGCCCTTACTTAGAAGAACTTAAAAAAGAGGGGTTTAACATACAAGCGATAAAAATTTCAAGAAGGATACAGCCCTTTTCTGACCTGCTGGCACTTTTAAAATTATATTATTTTTTTAAAAAAGAAAAATTTGACATAGTCCAGGTGCAGACTCCTAAAGCCGCATTTTTAGGCCAGTTAGCGGCAGGGTTAGCAAAGGTCCCTATTATTATCAATAATAATTTCGGCTTCTACTTTGAAAATTTCTCTTTTTTAAAAAAGAAAGCATTTATTTTCTTTGAACGGCTGGCGGCGCAGCATTCAGATTTGATGTTTACGATAAACAAAGAAGATATTACAACGGCGGTACAAGAAAAAATTTTTCCGCCAGAAAAAATTGAGTATCTGGGATTTGGCATTAACCTTAATCGCTTTAATCCTGATAGATTTCCTAACGATTTTGTAGAAAATAAGAAAAGAGAATTGGGCATTTCTCCTAACAAAAAAGTGATAGGAATTATTGCCAGATTAGTAAAAGAAAAAGGGTACCTAGAACTTTTTAAGGCATTTAAAATAATAATTGAGAAATTCCCTAACACCGTCCTTTTGATTGTAGGAATCCATGAACCTCAGAAGAAAGACAGCATTGATATAAATATTATGAAAGAATATGGGATAGAAGATAATGTTATCTTTCTGGGAGAAAGGAAGGATATAGAGGAAATTTATACCGTGATGGATATATTCGTATTGCCGAGCCATCGCGAGGGACTGGGGAATACGCTCTTGGAGGCTTCGGCAATGAAAAAGCCCTTAGTAGCTTATGACATACGGGGGTGCCGGGAATCGGTAGATAACCAAAAAACAGGCATATTGGTTCCGCTAAAAAATTCTCATGCCTTAGCTGATGCCATGATCTACTTGATTGAGAATCCCGCCAAGTGCCTTGAATTTGGCAAGCAGGGAAGAAAGAGGATTGAAGAGAAATTCAACGAGGATATTGTTTTTAAAAAAGTACGACAAGAGTATGAAGAGTTAATTTCGCATCAATTATGAATTTTTGCTTAGCCAATAAAGAAGATGCGTTGGCCATTGCCAGGATACATACCGATGAAATAAAGGAAGGATTTTTAAGCCAATTGGGAACACCGTTCTTATCTAAATTTTATGAGGCAATTATTAAGGATCCAAACAGTTTTTGCATTATCTTGGAAGAAAATAATAAAGTAACGGGATTTATTTCGGGAACCACCCATATTAAAAAATTTTATGCTTACTTTTTAAAAAATTATTGGTTTGTTGCAATAATCCTGCTTTTGCCGAAAATATTTAACCTTTCGGTTATTAAAAAAATTATTGAGGATTTATTTTATACCAAAAAGACAGCTGATTTGCCCGAAGCTGAGTTATTAACTATTGCCCTTAAAAAGGAGCTCCAAAGCAAGGGGCTAGGTTCAAAGCTCGTTGATGAATTAATTCGTGAATTTAAATCTAGGAAAGTGCAAACTTTCAAAGTATTGGTTGGCAAGAAAGATGCATTATCACGTTTTTACCAGAAAAATAATTTCCAGCTTTTGAAGGAAATTAATCTGCATAGCACCGCGCCATCGCTTATTTTTATCCATACCATACGATAATATGCCATACCTATTTATTTTTTTATTTTCTTTATTGGTTTCTGCAGTTTTAACATTTTACCTTAGGAAGGTAGGGAACCGGTATAACTTCTTTGACATAGCTCCTGAAGATGACGTATTGAAAATACACAAAAAATCCATTTCATACCTTGGGGGGTCAGCTATGATGCTGACCATATTTATTGGATTTATATTGACTGTCTGCTTAAAGCAATATTTAATATCAGAAATCATGGCAGTGGCAGCAGCCTCTTTGGCGATTTTCTCATTAGGTTTCTGGGATGATTTAAAATGGAAAAACATCCCTGATCCAAGACCTTATCGGAAATTTGCAGGATTAATTATTTTTCCCTTGCTATCTGCTTTTATTTTATCTGCTGTGGGCATTAAGATTAATTTTTTTAACTTTTTTCTGCTCGATTATCTACTAACTTTTTTCTATATTTTTGTGCTAGTCAATTCCATTAATTACGAGGATGGGATAGATGGCCTCGCTGGAGGAATGTCTTTGCTTTCATTAGCAGCTTTTTCAGTAGTGTCTTTATTGGCAAATAATGAATTTGCCTTATTCCTTTCCTTGATTGCAGGAGGATCAGTGCTGGGTTTTTTGTTATTTAATTTCCCGCCGGCCAAGATTTTTATGGGCGATTCCGGGGCATTTTTTCTGGGGTTTGTATTAAGCGTATTTGCCACACTATTAGTGAAGCCTTATGATCTTTTTTCATTGCTCGGCGTTATTTTTATTTCTGGATTCCCAATTTTTGAAGGGGTATTTACCAATATACGGAGGATTCTTAGTAAAAAATCTATATTCCTTGGAGATCGGGAGCATTTGTACGATAAACTCTATTTAAAAAAAGGATTTTCAATATATAAGACACTCTTGATTTGTTACTCAATTCAGATTATATTCATCATCATTGGTTTTATTTTTTTCTATGCAAATACCTTTATCTAAGCCTGATATTACCCAATCTGAAAAAAAAGCAGTTTTGGAAGTGTTAAACACTTCTCATTTGAGTTTAGGTAAAAAACATATAGAGTTTCAGGATAAAGTAGCCGATTTTGTCGGTTCAAAATATGCCGTGGCGGTAAATAGCGGCACGAGCGGATTGCACTTAATTATTAGGGCTTTGGGAATTGGCAGGGGAGACGAGGTTATTACTGCCCCTTTTTCTTTCATTGCTTCTTCAAATGCCATTTTATATGAAGGAGCCAAACCGGTATTTATAGATATTGATAAGAATACTTCAAACATTGATGTATCTAAAATAGAAGAAAAAATTACACCGAAAACCAAAGCTATTTTGGCGGTAGATGTATTCTCGCATCCCGCAGACTGGGATGCGCTGGGAAAAATTGCGAAAAAGCATAACCTTTTCTTGATTGAAGATTCAGCGGAGGCCTTGGGTTCAGAATACAAGGGCAAAAAATGCGGCAGTTTTGGAGACGCAGCAATATTTGCTTTTTATCCTAATAAACAAATAACTACTGGTGAAGGTGGAATGATTATAACGAATAATAAAAACATCGCTGATATGTGCAAGAGCATGGCGAACCAAGGCAGAAAAGTTGAAAATGGAAAATGGTTAGAGCATATAAGGTTAGGCTATAATTATAGGTTAGATGAAATGAGCTGTGCATTGGGAATTGCCCAAATAGCAAGAATTGATGAAATTCTTAAAAAAAGATCCCAGGTGGCAAAATGGTATAGCGAAGCGCTAAAGGAAATTAAAGCAATAGAGCTTCCCTATATTGATGAGCATAGCAAATTAAGCTGGTTTGTGTACGTCGTAAGGCTGGCAGAAAATTTTTCCGGTGAAAAAAGGGATATGGTTATTGCCAAAATGGCAGAACGGGGCATTGCCTGCAGTAATTATTTCCAGCCGATTCATTTGCAACCATTTTATAAAGATGAATTTGGGTATAAGGAAGGAGATTATCCTGTATCTGAAGGTATTAGCAAAAGAACATTGGCATTACCATTCTTCAATAATTTAACAAAAGAGGAGGTAAGGTATGTAGCCAAAAATTTAAAAGAGGTAATTCATGAATTTTAAAATACTTAAAAAGTCAAAGATCAGCAATGCTAGGCTGGGGTTTATGGAAACCGATCACGGAGTTGTTGAAACTCCGTGTTTAGTTGGCGTGGCGACGCAGGCCGTAGTGAAGACATTGACCAGCGAGGAAGTTGAGCAAACAAAATCCCAGATATTAATTTCTAATACGTTTCATTTGCATCTAAAGCCCGGCGAGAAAGTAGTTGAAAAAGCCGGCGGAATCCATAAATTCATGAACTGGAAAAAGCCTTTGATGACTGATTCCGGGGGATTCCAGGTCTTTTCCTTGGGTTTTGGCAAAGATTTTGGGACGGGGAAAATTTTAAAAATGGGGGTTACGGAAAACGCTATTAAAGAATCACACCAGCCCAGAGAAATTAAAATTACCCAAGATGGAGTGTATTTCAGGTCACCGGTAGACGGCCAAAAATTATTTTTAGGTCCCCGAGAATCAATGAAAATACAACAAAAACTGGGGGCTGACATTATTTTCGCGTTTGATGAGTGTACTTCGCCCGTAGCAGATTACGAGTACACTAAAAAATCTTTGGAAAAAACCCACAAATGGGCTGAAATTTGTTTAAAATCAAAGAAAAGCAAACAGGCGCTTTTTGGGATTGTCCAAGGAGGCCGGTATAAAGATTTAAGGATTGAAAGCGCCAAATTCATCGGCGGCCTTCCCTTTGACGGTTTTGGCATTGGAGGGGAATTTGGAAATAATAAAAAATTAATGCCGCAAATGTTAAAATGGGTCATTGATGAATTGCCCGAAAAAAAGCCAAGGCATTTGCTGGGCATTGGTTATTTAGAGGATATGGAAAACATTATAAAGGCGGGGATTGATACATTTGACTGCACTGTTCCTACTCACTACGCCAGGCGTGGCATTGCATTTACGAGTCAAGGTAAATTAAATATGAAGCAAGCGGTCTATGTAAAAAAATCTGAACCATTGGATCCGAACTGCACCTGTATGGTGTGCTTGCAGTATAAAAAGAATTATATCTGCCATTTACTAAGAGCCGGAGAGTTAACTGCATTCAAATTGCTTACGTTCCATAATCTGCATTATTTCAACAGTTTTGTGGAAGATCTGCGGATGAAAATAAAAAAAGGAGAGATTTAAGAATTTTCAATATCAATTTTTGGTGTATAATAAAGGCATGCAAAGAATAAGAGGGGGATTTACCAAAATTAAAGAAGAACAAGTGAAGCTTAGGCAAGAGATTAAGGAAAAAACAATTGGATACATTCTGGCCGCATTTGGACTGGTAGCCGGTTTAGCATGGAACGAAGCCATAAAAGCACTGATAAGCTTAATTTTCCCGACTCCTGGCAATGATGTCATTATAAAATTCATTTATGCTGTAGTAGTAACGGTTGTTATTGTGGTTATTACGGTATATTTACTAAAGTTAACGGAGAAAAAAGAAGAAACTAAATAATTTCAAATTAAAAATATGGAAAAGTACACATTACCTCCTTTGCCTTACGGATACGATGCCCTAGAGCCCTATATTTCAAAAGAAATCATGATGTTGCATCATGATAAGCATCATGCTGGCTACGTGAGCAATCTTAATGCTGCTATTGAAAAGCATCCTGATTTGTTTTCAAAAAGCGCTGAAGATTTGCTGATAAACCTGAATGATGTCCCAGAAGATATCAGGGTTGCCGTTCGCAATAATGCCGGAGGCCATGTTAATCATTCTATGTTTTGGCAAATAATGGCTCCCAATGGGGGAGGTGAACCGTCTGGCAAGCTGGCCGAAGAAATTAACAAGCATTTCGGCAGTTTTAGTGAATTTCAGGAAAAATTTAATGATGCGGGAGCAAAGCGCTTTGGTTCAGGCTGGGTATGGCTGGTAAAAACTAAAGAAGGCAAGTTGGATATTATATCCACTGCAAACCAAGATAACCCTATGACGGATGGGCATTTTCCTATCATGGGAAATGATGTTTGGGAACATGCTTATTACCTGCAGTACAAAAATGTCCGCGCTGATTACTTAAAAGCATGGTGGAATGTGGTAAATTGGGAAGAAGTTAGTAAAAGAATTTAAAATTAAAGATATGATTAATCTTGATGATGTTAAAAAAGATCCCCAGATTTTAGAATTTATCAACCAGACTGAAGAGGCTATGGAGGCTTTGTCATATACCAATCATGGGTTACGGCACGCAAACGTAGTATCTGAACGGGCAATGGAAATTGCCAAAAGCATCGGATTGCCTGAACGGGAAGGCGAATTAGCCGGCATTGCGGGTTTTTGCCATGATATGGGAAATTTTATGACAAGAACCTATCACCACTTTTTTGGAGCAACGCTTTTTTCGCAGGTGTTTTTAGATAAGTTTGAGCCCCAAGAGCTGGCAATGGTGATGCAGGCTATTGCCAACCATGATAAAGAAGAGATGAATTTCACCAATAATATTTCAGCCATTTTGGTGCTGGCCGATAAGTCAGATGTTGATAGGTCGCGGGTAACTTCAAAAGACCCCGATCATTTTAAGAATGATATCCACGACCGGGTAAATTACGCAGCGACCGAAAGCAAGATTAAGGTTGAAAAGGAAAAAAAGAGGATTACGCTGACATTAAAAATTGATACTAACTTCTGTCCGGTCATAGAATATTTTGAGATTTTTACCGAAAGAATGGTTTTTTGCAGAAAAGCGGCGCAGTTTTTGGGATATGATTTCGGCCTTGTCATAAATAAATTCAGGCTTCTGTAATGAAGGAGAAAGAATTATATGTAATCTGCGACAATATCCGCAGTTTAGAAAATATCGGTTCAATTTTCAGAACTGCTGACGCCATTAAGATAACCAAAATATTTTTATGCGGAATTTCCGGTCGGCCTCCTCATGCAAAGATCTCAAAAACAGCATTGGGCGCTGAAAAAACAGTGCCTTTTGAATACCATAAGCAAAGTTGGAGGCTGATAGATAAGTTAAAAAAGGACAAAGTATGTATCGTGGCGTTAGAGCAGTATAAAAAGAGTATGGTCTACACAAAATTGAAACCTCGATTTCCATTAGCGCTTATTATTGGCAATGAGGTGAAGGGCATATCAAAAAAAGTGTTAGAAAAGTCAGACAAAATAATATATTTGCCTATGCAGGGCAGGAAAGAGTCTCTTAATGTATCAGTTGCTTTTGGTATTGCCGGGTATTATATCAATAATTTTAGGTAACCCTGAATTACGAAATGCTTTCTAGGGATTTTCTCTAAATTTCACGTCGAAAATTTGATAGAATGATGTTACGTAGCAAGCTACGTAACATCATTATTGCAAATTTGCAGATGAAATTTAGAGAAAAGACCTGAAACTTGTCTTTTCATTGGGCATTTCGTAATTCAGGGTTTTCAGGGTTAAAAAAACCACAGTTAGTGCGCTGTGGTTTGTTTTTTTGGAGGATGCCATTGGAATTGAATTATTTTGTTGGCATATTACGAATGCGTATTTGGCAATGCCGAGTCTAGCTTCCATTGCATCACATACGCATCTTCCGGCGTATCGTCATAAAATTCTGGCAGAGTCTCAATCCATTGGAATCCCTGTTTTTTTAAAAAAAGCTGGGATGTCACATTGTGCTCTCTGATAATCATGCTAATTTTCTCTCTTTTCCCTTCCTGAAGTTTTCCTTTGAGTTTTTCTATGCATGCGGTCCCTATCTTATTGCGTTGTACGCATTGGGCTATCCTAAGGTTTATAATCGAAACTTTTTGGTCGTAAAGCTTATACACCATAAATCCTAGGATTCTCTTATCATGTTCAGCCACCATGCAAACACAGTCTTGAGCGTATAAGAAATGCAAAAAATCTTCTTCATGCCAAGGGTCATGTAAATTTTCAGATTCAATCTCTAGTACCATTTTTATATCGGATTGTCTGGTCATCCACCTGATGCGCGAGCTTATTTTTTGTATGTGCTTTTCTTTTTTTGCTTTGGCAAAAAGTGCTGCAAACATGGCCACCTCCTTTATCCTAAGTTTTGGCAAAGCCTAAACTAAGGATAGTTGTAAAAGAACGGGATTAACGGGATTATTCAATGATAGACCTTGCCCAGATTATGTCAATCTTTTAAGTTGATTAGGCAAAATTTATATGTTTTAATGATATAAGGCCTACTATGAGAAAAATAAAAAGCATAATAAAGAAATTCAAGAATGTCCCATTCAAGAGCCCTGCCATTGCGTTAACGGCATTGATTTTTACCGTACTCATCCTTATTATGTTAGGCTATAGCTTTAAGGGCTTTACCGATATTTTTTTCTCTCAATTCTCGCATCAGGAATCTAAGTACAAAGATACGATTGTTTTATTTTATGGTTCCGGGTGCGAACACTGCATTAAGGTAGATAACTTTATTAGCGCTAATAAAATAAAAGAGAAAGTCATCTTTGTAGAGTTAGAGGTATTCAATGATGCTAATAATGTTAATCTCTTGGCTGATAAAGCCCAAATTTGCGGTTTAGACAGCAGCCATATGGGGGTGCCCTTTCTTTGGGATGGCCCAAACCAAAAATGCATTGTGGGGGAAGTGGATGTCATAGAGTTTTTTCGAGGCAAGATTACTGCGAAATATTGACACGCCAATTGACCTTACGACTATTATAGGCTAAAATAGTATAAAGTATTTATAATCAAATTTTACAGGACTAGAAAGCCTGTGAAAACCAAGGTCGAAGTTAAAATCAGAAAATAGAAAATAGTAAGTAGAAAACAGAATATGACGTTTCGTATTCTAGATTCTATTTTCTAAATTCTAGATTCTCAAGAAAATGGCAACAGAAGCATATTGTGTAAAGTGCAAAGCAAAAAGAATGATGAAGGACCCAAAAGAGGTAACCATGAAGGGCAAAGGCGGAAAGACAAGAATGGCTATGACGGGAACCTGCGAAAAGTGCGGTACAAAAATGTTTAGGATTATGGGGTTAAAAAAATAAGCATATTATATGGCAGCGCCGAGCCCTTTGGGCTCGGCGTTTCTCTTTAGAGTCACGGAACAGATTAAAAATAGTCCCGTGGCTCTAGAGGGCTACTATGAAACTGAAATTTAGTTTAGCTTTTATAGGGATATTAGCGGTATTGAATGTATTTGCCTGGCAGGAAATATTTATATTATCTTCCCATAACTATGTAAGGGTAGCGGTATTGGATATTGGCCAAGGAGATTCTATTTTTATAGAAACTCCTAGTATGCGCCATATTTTAATTGATGGGGGGCCAGATTCAAAAGTATTAGAAAAATTGCAGAAATTCATTCCTTTTTGGCATCGATCTCTGGACGTAGTAGTATTAACCCATCCTGATGCAGATCATGTCACGGGGTTGTTATATGCTTTGCAAAAATATAGGGTTGGGTATATCGTTTGGACAGGAATTGTAAGAGAAGGGGGCAATTATCAAAAATGGACAGAGCTTTTATCAGCATCAGAGAAAAAGGGCACTAAGGTTATAAAAGCTCAATTGAACCAGAAAATAGTAAATGGCGATGTAGCCATTGATATATTGCATCCATTTGAAGATTTAACCGGGAGAATCTTTGGAAAACAGGGTAATGATACCGGCATTGTTTCTCGCTTATTGTTTGGCAAGAACTCTTTTCTATTTACTGCTGACATATCAAGCAATGTGGAGGAACAGATGATAGATAAAAAAATTGATATGGCTTCAGATGTATTAAAGATAGGGCATCATGGGTCAAAATATTCCACATCGGAAGCATTTTTAAAGGCGGTAAATCCAAAAATTGCTGTTATTTCTGTGGGAAAGAAAAATCCGTACGGGCATCCTACATCAGAAGTTTTGCAAAAATTGCAAAACTTTGGTATAAAGATATTTAGAACCGACCAAAACGGTACCATTGAAATGTTAAGCGATGGAGAAAATATTAAAATAGAATAACTATGTCAGATAAATTACAAAGGACGTTAGTGCTTTTAAAGCCTGATGCTATCCACCGGGGAATTGTAGGTGATATTATGCACCGGTTTGAAAGGGTGGGAGCTAAGATGGTGGGCTTGAAGATGCTTGTCTCCGACAAGGACACGGCTATGAACCACTATACGGAGGATATCGCCAAAAGAAGAGGCGAAGCTGTCAGGAAGGTTTTGATAGAAATGATAACCTCGGGGCCTATTATTGCGATTGTTTATGAGGGGGTTGAAATCATAGAGATTGTGAGAAAACTTGTTGGGGCTACCGAACCCAAGGCTTCCGCTCCCGGAACTATTCGGGGAGACTTTAGCCATGTTTCTTTCGGATACGCGGATACAAAAAAAATACCGGTTATGAATTTGATTCATGCCTCCACATCACCAGAGGAAGCCCAAGCGGAAATAGCGGTTTGGTTTAAACCAGAAGAATTAGTAGAGCATAGGCCAGGATATACTAAGTACACGCTTTCAGAGTAAAGGTTTTAGGTTGAGGCTGTAATACGGAAATGATAATGTCACACTTGAGGGAAATAGAAATGTCATAGTAAGTCTGTGTGGTACGGTAAGTTAATAGTATTAACTTATCAATCACATGGAATATTTAACTATGACAACCAAGGAAATACATCGTTTCAGCATCATCAAAAAATTAATCGACCAAGAAATTAACGCCACCCACGCAGCCAAGCTTTTACACCTTTCCATCCGACAGACAAAGCGATTGAAGAGCAAGGTGATAAAACTCGGAGCCAAAGCCTTGATTCATGCCGGTCGGGGAAAACCAGGTAACCGAAAGATGCCACAGGAAGAAAGAAACCAAATTGCCGCCATCCTCAAAGAAAAGTATCCTGACTTTAAACCCACCTTTGCGGCCGAGAAACTGAAAGAAAATCACCACATCAGTAAGGACCCAAAAACCATCCGGCAGATCATGATTGACGAGGATCTTTGGAAACCAAGAAGAAAGAAGCAAAGCGACTACCACGCCTGGCGCCAGCGGAAAGCCTCCTACGGGGAAATGCAACAGTTTGACGGCTCTTACCACCGCTGGGTTGAAGAGAGGGGTCCAGAATGGTGTTTACTGGCCTCCATTGATGATGCCACGGGTATCCCCACCAAAGCCAAGTTTGATTTTAACGAAGGAGTATTCCCGGTATTCAAGTTTTGGAAAGAGTATGTAGAAAAACACGGCAAACCCCACTCAATTTACCTAGATAAATTTAGCACCTACAAAATGAATTCAAGAACCGCCATTGCCAACCCCGATACCCTCACGCAATTCCAACGGGCAATGAATCAACTGAGCATTGAAAGCATCAGCGCCCACAGCCCGCAGGCCAAGGGAAGAATCGAGAGATTGTTTAACACTTTTCAAGATCGACTGGTCAAAGAGTTGCGGTTGAAAAGAATTTCAACCATGCCGGAAGCTAACCTGTTTTTAGAAAAAGAGTTTTTGCCCGACTATACCAAAAGGTATTCGGTGGAACCAGTGTCAAAAACAAATCTCCATCAACCATTAAAGCAAAAAGAAAAAACTAAACTAGACTCCATCTTTTCAAAACAAACCATCCGCAACGTCAAAAATGATTTTACCGTCGTTTTGAACAACCAGTGGTACCAACTTTTGGAAGACCAGCCAACTACGATTCGAAAGGGAGCTATCGTCGTGATTGAAGAATGGTTGGATGGGACGACGCGCCTTGTCGCCAACGATAAATATCTTAACAGTAAAACAATCATTGAACGTCCGGAGAAATCAAAAAAGGCCGCATGGGTGATTCCAGCAAAAAAGCGGGTGAACATTCCCGCCGCAAACCACCCCTGGAGAGGAAAGTTTATTCTTAACGTGTGACATTTCTAAATCCGCGCCGGTGTGACATTTCTATTTCCCGTTGACAAACACGACGTGGGCTTGACAATGTTAATTTGTGGTGATACAATCAGTTCAGATTAAAAAGACGGCTCTTTGATAATACAGTTCTATCGTGGTTCTCATATAGCATTGCTTTTAAGCACTTTGCAATTTTATATGAGAACCGCGATAAGCCAATCAATTCCGATTGGAATCGCTCTTACGAGAAAGGATGATGCTAGAGTTAGAACGCAGTCTTGTGTTGTGTAATTTGTACCCCATAAAACGAAGGAGAAGGAAATGTCAGGTATTTTGACTCACGAACAGCTGGAAGAAGCCAGAAATAAGGAAAGAATCCGCCAAGAACGCCGGGCCGCACGGAAGCAGCCTCAACAAACGCAACAATCCCAACCGCAATCCGAGGAACAAGTGAAGCAAGAACCCGAACCGATGAGCTTGAAAGACAAGCTCGCCAAATTGAAACAGGATAATGTGTCCACAAAAGCAGTTCAAATGGTCCTCAGCGAGGCCCAAGAGCTGCAAGCTGACCAGGAGAACGTCAAGCTTTTCGTGAATCTGGTCGATCAATTCGAACAGATGGAGACGTACAATCTCCTCTTGGTCATGAGCACCAGCGACGCCGCCCAGAAAGTCGAAAGGCTCTCCTGGAAGGAACGGCTAAAACTACTGGAGGAATCCTCGCAAGAGGATTCTTCGGTGCAGAACCTGGTGGAATCTTTGAGGGGATTCGACCAAAATATCCCCCTGCGAGAACTTCTGTTCCGGGTCTACGCACGCTTTTGCAAGCCGCTCAAGGACATCTGCGAAATGGAAAAGTTGCGACTTTTCCTGGAGCAGGCCACCGAAGAAGGCTTGACCGACTGCGTCAGCAACGTCACCCATAACTTTGACGAATGGGTGAGTATTCCGACGGGAGACAGGAAAGTCTCCTATCGGCCCAAGATGAAGATGTCCGTCGCCAAGGCCGGTTGGGTCTTCGTCAAAGAGGCTCACGCCCGGGCCAAGAAGGACTGGGACACAATTGACGACCTGAGTGGCAAAGCCACCCAAGGCTTGACTCCCTATAGGATTTCCAAAGGCGATCTGGGCAGACTATTCGTTCCGCTCGGCCCCGCCAAGGGAATCCTGCTGGAGTCCAGAATCTTGGACAACCGTACGTACGTGTGCATGGCTACCCTCAACGGCGAACCCTGCTACGTCGGGCTGAATGCTAAGGAAGTGCCTTGTGACAGCGACCAACTCTGGGACAGCTACAACCACTGTCTGAAGGACTTGCGAGACGCTCCCCTGAGCGATGCATGGAAGAATATCAGCGACGCAATCGCGTCGCTCAACCAGCAACAGAAAGCGAGGTCAGAAGAGCGTCATCGCCAGAAGCAGGAACAGACGGCGCCGCTCATGAACTTTCCGAACGTCATCAAAGACTACTTCCGGTTCGAAGATCAAGGATTGATCCGCGTACTGGAAGGAGAAGCTGGCTGCATCCCTGTCGCCAACCCCAGGTTCATCTGGGGCTACGATGACAAGAGCGGATTCTTTGGAATCACAGTGGAACGCCGTTCCGACGGCAAGTTCTACCTGATGGCGGCAGTCTCCGACTTCCGCTTTGACAAAGACATCATTGGCGAGGAGTTGACCATCACGGTCAACTTCGAGGAAGGGAAACTCTGGATGGAGATTCCCAAGATGGCTAAGGAAAGGTTCGTCAGCCTGCTCATGGTGCAGAAAATCCTGCAAGGCCGCTTCAAGCAGGAATTAAGGTACTGTGAAGCTCCGGCTTCCGAGGAAACCAGCAGCAACCAAAGCTGACCTACAACCATAAGGCGCTGGAGAATTGTTCGAAAGAACAAACTCTCCAACGCCTCTTTTTTTCATAAAATACGTAATTGAAAAATAATTTTAATAATGCTAAGATTACGATGTAAAAATCCTAATTAACCTAATTATACTAATTAACCTAATCAAATCCTAAATCCTAATGCCAAAATTTTTAAAATGTTCTTTAGGAATTAGACATTTACCTGTTTAGAAATTGATTAGAATAATTAGAGCAATTAGAATAATTCATGAAGCTCAATCCTTTACTTAAAAATTTTATTTCCGTTATATTAATCCTCCTTATTGTCGGGGGCATTTTCAGTGTTATTTATCTTCCTACGGAACAGCCAAATACTATTTCTCTTTCCCAGCTGGTGAGCGACATCAACCAAGATAAGGTTAAAAAAATTACCGTTTCAGGAGATAGCGTTAAAGTAACGTATACTGATAACAAAACGGCTGAATCCATGAAAGAAACAAATTCTGTTTTGCCTGACTTGCTAACAAATCTGGGAGCCGATAAGGAAAAATTGAAAAAGATTGAAATTGAAGCATCGGTAAAGCAAGAAAGTGTCTGGTCGTGGCTGCTGCCGGCCTTAATCTATGGTATTCTGCCCCTGGTATTCATTGGGTTTTTCCTATGGACTATTATGAAGCAAGCAAGATCGGGAGCGGTACAGGTATTTGATTTTACGAAAGCAAAAGCCAGAATTTTTGGAGCCGAAGGGCACGGCAAGCAAAAAATTACTTTCAAAGATGTCGCCGGATTAAAAGAAGCAAAAGAAGAGCTGATAGAAATTGTAGATTTTTTGAAATTTCCTAAAAAGTATTTGGCTATGGGAGCTAAGATACCAAGGGGTGTGTTGCTATTGGGACCCGCAGGCGTTGGAAAAACACTGCTTGCCAGAGCTGTTGCCGGAGAAGCCAATGTGCCATTTTTTTCAATTTCCGGTTCAGAATTCGTTGAAATGTTTGTAGGGGTGGGTTCAGCCAGGGTGCGTGATTTATTTTCAACCGCCAAGAAAGCTTCCCCATCTATTATTTTTATTGACGAACTGGACGCCATTGGAAGGCACCGGGGGGCTGGCATTGGAGGCGGCCATGACGAGCGAGAACAAACCCTCAACATGATTTTAGTGGAAATGGACGGCTTTGAAAAAGAATCTGGTGTCATTGTGATGGCAGCTACTAACCGGGGAGACATTTTAGACCCTGCCCTGTTAAGGCCAGGCCGGTTTGACCGGAAGATTGTATTAGATCCGCCCGATGTCCATGACCGGGAAGAAATATTAAAGATCCACTCAAAAGAAAAACCGCTGGCTGAAAACATAAACTTTAAGGAAATTGCCGAACGAACCCCTGGTTTTTCCGGAGCCGATTTGGCCAACGTGGCAAACGAAGCGGCATTACTGGCCGCACGGCAAAATAAAACGCAGGTATTCCAAACTGACTTTCTAGAAGCTATTGAAAAAGTATTGCTAGGCCCTGAACGGAAAAGCCATTTATTATCCAAAAAAGAAAAGGAAATTGCCGCCTACCATGAGGCCGGACATGCTTTGGTTTCCAGCTCAATTCCGGGAACCGAACCGGTCAGAAAAATATCCATTATTTCCAGGGGAATGGCCGGCGGCTATACATTGCAAGTGCCTAGTGAGTCAAACAAAATGAGGACAAAAACCCAGTTTTTAGCTGAAATTGCTACGTTGCTGGGGGGAATGTCCGCTGAACGATTGATATTTGGAGAAATGACTACCGGAGCATCAAATGATTTGGTGAAGGCTTCTGAATTAGCCAGAAGAATTGTAAAAGAGTACGGCATGTCTTCCTTGGGTCCTATCTCATTTGGAGATAAGGATGAAATGGTATTTTTGGGCAGGGAAATTTCAGAGCAAAGAAATTATTCTGAAGTGGTAGCCGAAAAAATTGACCGGGAAATTGAAACTATTATACGAGGCGCAGAAAAGAAAGCAGCAGAAATTGTAGCAAGGAAAAAAGATTTATTAGAGAAAATCGCCAAAACGTTAATTGAAAAAGAAACGATAGAACGGGAGGAATTTGAAAAAATCATCGGCAACGGAAAAAAGAAAAACGGAAAAAAGTAAAAATGCTAGTCTTACAAATCTCACGGCCGTGATATTTGTAAGACTAGGAAATGGGCCCATAGCTCAGCGGCAGAGCATTCCGCTTATATCGGACAGGTCCCAGGTTCGAATCCTGGTGGGCCCACTAATATGGATAAAACAGACATCAAAAAATTCCAGGTCACCATCTGGAGTTTTTATAAAGCAAATAAGCGAAATTTCCCGTGGCGTAACACAACAGACCCCTATAAAATTCTCGTTTCTGAAATCATGCTCCAGCAAACGCAGGCCGATAGGGTGGTTGCATTTTACGAAAGATGGATTAAGCGCTTCCCTGGTATTACATCGCTTGCAAGTGCCAAATTTAGCGAAATTTACCCCTTCTGGCAAGGACTTGGCTACAACCGGCGCGCCTTGGCGTTGCAAAAACTAGCTAAAGAAGTGGCAAGCGAGCATCAGGGAAAACTGCCAGTCGATATTGTTTTATTGCAACAACTGCCCGGCATAGGGCCGTACACGGCGCAAGCCATCAGCATTTTCTCATATAACAGGCCTCTTACATGCTTAGAAACTAATATCCGCCGGGTTTTTATCCACCATTTCTTTCCAGAAGGCGACGCAGTAACCGATGAGGAAATTTTACCGTTATTAGATTTGGCATTGCCTGCAAAAAGATCACGAGAATGGCATTGGGCGCTCATGGATTATGGCGCACACTTAAAAAGTACTGTCCCCAATCCAAACCGCCGTCATAAAAATTACAGCATACAATCAAAATTTGAAGGCTCCGTTAGACAAATAAGAGGATCAATATTGAGAAATTTGGCAGGGAAAAAGATGAGTTTTTCTGAATTAATGAAAATATATCCACCGCGGAACAACGCGGAATCTTATGCGGAAAAACGCGGAAAACTAAAAATTATTTTAGACAGCATGGAAAAAGAAGAGTTAATAACCCACGACAAAAAAAATTATTCGTTAAAATAAGGTATGAAAAAGAAACCAGCTAAAATAAAAACTGACGAAAAAATGACACCGTATATGGAAAAATGGATTGCGAAAGTTGAAAAAGATATAAAGGCAGGGAAAAATATGAGCGGACCCTTTCATTCAACTGAAGAGCTTATGAAGCATCTTAATAAAAAATAAGAAGAGGGGGCGGTTAGCTCAATTGGTAGAGCGCGAAATTGACGTTTTCGAGGCAATAGGTTCGAATCCTATACCGCCCACCAATATATGAATTTAAAAATACTCTACGAAGACAACGATGCGCTGGTGATAGACAAACCTGCGGGAATCGTTGTTTTCCCAGAAGGCGAAACAAAAGGAAATACGGTGATTGATGCACTTTTAGAAAAATATCCGGATTTAAAAAGCGTAGGAGAGGCGCCGCGATACGGAATTGTCCATAGGCTTGATAAAGACACTTCTGGCCTGTTATTGGTGGCAAAAACTACGAAAGTCTTGATTTTTCTGCAAAAACAGTTTAAAAATAGAGAGGTAGAAAAGAAATATACCGCACTTGTTTGCGGAACAGCAAAAGACGACTACGGCGAGATTAAAACCCTTATTGGCAGGTCGCCCCAAGACCCCAGAAAACAGAAAGCATATTCCCTAGAAGAACTTAATAAAATAGGCAAACGAGAAGCAATTACAGAATACAAAGTTTTAGAACGCTTTGAAAAATACACGTTATTGGAAGTACAGATAAAAACGGGCAGGAAGCATCAAATACGGTGCCATTTAGCCTACATCCACCATCCAATTGCAGGAGATAAAACGTATGGATTCAAAGATTCGCCTATGCCTGAAGGATTAACCAGGCAATTCCTGCATGCGTCATATTTGAAAATACAATTATCAAACGGCCAAACCAAGGAATTTAGGTCAGAATTGCCGGAAGAATTAGAAATAGTAATTAAGAATATAGAATCTGGTATCTTGAATCTGGAATAGAATATGGAATAAAGAATATTTAAGATATATTCTAAATTCAAAATTCCATTCAAGCTACTAGATACTGAATTCAAGATTCAAAATAAAATGTCAACCTTAACCGAAAAATTTAATACATCGCAAGAGAAAAAAATGCCGGATATCCGCCCTGGCGATCTTGTTAAAGTCCACCAAAAAATAAAAGAAGGAGATAAAGAACGAATACAAATATTTGAAGGAATCGTTATTGCCCGAAAACATGGCAAAGGTGTTTCAAGCACTATCACGGTAAGAAAGGTGGTAGAAGGGATTGGAGTAGAAAGAATATTTCCAGTGCACTCTCCTTCTATAGAAAAAATAGAAGTGGTAAAATCAAGCAAGGTGCGAAGGTCAAAACTGTATTATTTAAGGACTGCCAAGGGCACGAAAGCAAAATTGAAAAATAAAGAATTTGCTTCAGTTATTACTGAAAAAGAACCTGAAATTACAGAATCAGCTCCGGAAACTCCTACAGAAAAACCAGAAGAAATTACATAAAAATGTGCGCGGGTGGCGAAATTGGCAGACGCATATCCTTGAGGTGGATACGCTTTAAAAAGCGTGCAGGTTCGACTCCTGTCCCGCGCACCAGCTCTTTTTTTAATTAGGGCGCTTAGCTCAGTTGGTAGAGCAGGATATTTACACTATCAAGGTCGGGGGTTCGAGTCCCTCAGCGCCCACAGTTTCATAATTAGACTGCTGTGTTATAATGCATATAACATATAATTAATGGGTTTAATTATGAAACTTAAAGAAAAAATATTAGCCCGCGAATTAAGAAGTAGGGGACTTTCATTGAATGAAATAATTACAGAAACAGGATTTGCAAAGGGTTCAGTAAGTCTTTGGGTCAGAGATATTGAACTAACTTTTGATCAGAAAAAGAATCTTTCTCAAAAGGGCTTAACTAAAGAGGCTATTGAAAAAAGAAGGATCACAAGGCTAAGTAGAGAAAATGCCAGAAGACAGCTTATTATTGATAATGCTAAAAAAGAAATAAAAGCGACATCTTTGGCGGAATTAAAACTAATAGGGGCAATGTTATATTGGGCTGAAGGAGGCAAGACTCATGGCATTGCAAGACTTTCTAATGGCGATCCTAATGTAATTAAAGTCATGATGGAGTTTTTTAGAAAAATCTGTAATGTTCCAGAAAAAAAATTTAGAGGATATATTCACATTCATCCCCATCTCGATGTTAAAAGAGCTGAAATTTACTGGTCAGGAGTCTCGGGTATTCCATTAAATCAATTCTATAAGACATATAATAAAATAAATAAAAGTAGTAAAAATAAAAGGGGCTCTCTACCTTTTGGAACGTTTGATATCTATGTTTGCAACACAGAATTACTTTTGAAAATTAAGGGCTGGATTGAGGGCATATACAAGAATATTATCTAAAAATCAGCCGTGGTAGCTCATTGGCAGAGCAGACGCCTGAAGAGCGCCTGGTAGGGAGTTCGATTCTCCCCCGCGGCACAAAAAAATCGCGAAGCGATTTTAGTTATTAGTTGATAGTTAGCAGTTGTTAGAAAAAAAATCTAGAAACTAACGACTAAAGACTAATAACTATTTTGGCCTCGCCAAAATATGCGGGTATAGCACAATGGTAGTGCATTTGGTTGCCAATCAAAGTACACGGGTTCGATTCCCGTTACCCGCTCCACAGTTTTTTGTTCTTTTACAAGGAAAAACCATGGAACTTAATGCATCGCATTCTTTCCATCAAATTCTTCCTTGGCTTGCATTTTCGAAACCAGCTGACCAATGGCTGGAATCTATGAGAGGGCAAACCATTGAAGCTCAACTGGAAAGCAGAAGAATAACAAAGGTTTGCGTCGAAGAAATGATCTCAACCGCAGCGATAGGCATAGGAAAAGACAATAACCTTACCGTATATTTTAATTATTATGGGACTTCACTGCAAGATTGCATTGAATCGTTAGGCCATGAAATTGGCCATACATTTCACTATGACTTATCTAAAACTCCGCCGATAAAAATAACTGATGATGATAGAGATGAAAAGTTGCTGTATATCATTGAAGATTTTTGCAACTTGTTTTCCTTAAAATGGATAATGGTCAATGATAAAAAAGAAATTGAACGATGCTGCAAGAAAGCGGGAGTCCGGTTTCACAATAATTCTTAGAGCCTATATAATAGGCTTTTTTTTATTTAGAAAAAAGAGAAAAAACCCTAAAAATCAGCGCTTTTTTGGCGGTTTTCGGCAAGATTGACGCTTTTAAGAAAATATGGCGTAGCTATTGACAAGGGTACTTAAATGTGCTAAGATTAAAGTATGATCCCGAAAAGGGATTTTTTATTATGAAAAACACTATTTTTAAGAGTAAATCCCCTATTATTAGCTCTATAGTAATAGGCGTTATATCTGGAATAGTATTGTATGGGACATTCGTTCCAGAAACCATCAACGCCGATCTTAAAAACTCGGCTCCTTTGGCCAACCAGTCAACACTGGTTAAAAACGGCCATCTAACCATTTGCAAGCTAGACAGATCTTCTTACGAAGTGGTTAAAAAGGTAAAAATGATGGTTACGGCTTATTCAAGCACCGAAGACCAAACGGATGATACGCCGTTTATTACCGCTTCAGGCAAAAAGGTGGCTGATGGAATTATTGCCAATAACATGCTGCCATTTGGAACTAAAATAAGGATTCCAGAGCTCTACGGAGATAAGATTTTTACCGTAGAAGACAGGATGCATAAAAGAAAAGGCCACTACCAAGCTGATATTTGGTTTGAAGAGCATATAGAAGCTAAAAACTTCGGGGCAAAAGTTGCCAATATAGAAGTGGTAGAGAGTTAAAAAATCTGAATCATTAAGCAAAAAGCCGCGTTAGAACGCGGCTTTTTGCTTTTACGCAAGCCGCCTACGCGATGTAAAATTAATTTGATACTAACCCTTAAAAAGGATATTATTAAATAAAGGCATCAAACTATAATTAAAGATATAAAAATATGGGATATGCTAACTTGCAAAAAGGTTTTACAATGATCGCAGTCGTAGCGATTGTTGTTTTAGCCATGGTAATCGGAGGGGTAGTATACTTCGTTACCAGGCAAGAACCCTCAATCAATGAAACGATAGAAAAAGATAACGCCATGATGGACAAGGAAAACAACGATATGATGGATGGCAAAATCATGCCTTCAGAATCTCAAGCGGGAATGATGAAATATTCAGGCGCGATACTTGCTGGCACATCAGCTGTTTTGCTTGACTTTACCAAGGCAGATTACGATGCTGCGTTAAATACTGATAAGCTCATCGTTCTTTATTTTTATGCCAACTGGTGCCCGATTTGCAGGGCTGAATTCCCGATCATGCAGAAAGCATTTAATGAACTAAACACCGACAAGGCAGTTGGTTTTCGGGTGAACTATAACGATAGTGAAACCGATAATGATGAGAAGAACTTAGCCAGACAGTTTGGAGTTGCCTATCAGCATACCAAAGTTTTCATTAAAAACGGCCGAAGAATTTTAAAGTCGCCCGAGAGCTGGGATAACAAACGCTACCATGCGGAGATCGGTAAAGCATTAACCCAATAACATACATAATATACTATGGTTCAAAGCATCTTTATCGGAGCATTTTTAGGAGGGCTTGTTTCGTTCCTTGCCCCCTGCGTTCTACCTATCATCCCCGGCTTTCTTGCCTATTTGGCGGGAGCTAGCACCACAAGAGCCGAAGCAAAGCGCAGAGAAATATTCATTAATAGCATTTTTTTTGTATCGGGATTTTCCATTGTCTTTGCGCTTCTCGGCGTACTCCTGAATACGCTCCTTGAAAATATCGCTTACGATGTCCAGATCTGGCTGTCGCGCCTTGGAGGCGTGATGATTATTTTTTTCGGGCTCTATTTGGTGGGGTTAATCAAAGTTCCTTTCTTAGAAAGAGAATACAAATTTGGCGTAAAAACTAGGTTCAAATCCCGCTATGCCACCTCATTTCTCTTTGGTTTGGCCTTTGCCGCAGGATGGACGCCGTGCGTTGGCCCCGCGCTCGGGGTTATCCTTGGCCTTGCCGCTACCCAGCCCGGATCAGCTTTTTTCCTTCTTCTAACCTATGCCCTGGGACTGGGAGTTCCATTCCTCATTGTTGGCGCATTTACCGGCCAAGCTGCTGAATTTATCAAGCGGCATGCCATAGAGCTTAGATACCTTAATATTATTTTTGGCGTTATTCTCCTGGCTCTTGGTGTTCTTATATTCACCCAGAAACTTTCTCTGATCGCCAACTTTGAATTTTTAAACAGCATACTTCTCAAATAAGATCATGATCGCTCCAAAACCTTATCTTCTCGCAGCAATGCTTATCCTGATTGGAGGAGCAATTTATCTTATAAGCTTATATAGCATACCAAGAACGGGGCCAAACGAGCCAGTGACAGTTGCGCCCAGGACATCTGGGAAAAGTCAAATCTACGAATTGGCCAAAGAGATTACTACGCCTGACGGATTTATAAACACCAATGGTAAATCCATCACGATCAACGAACTTATAGGCAAAAAGGTTATTTTAATTGATTTTTGGACCTACAGTTGCATCAATTGCCAACGCACTACGCCGTATCTCAATGCGTGGTATGAAAAATATAAAGATAAAGGGCTTGTTATTATTGGAATCCACACGCCCGAATTTGAATTTGAAAAAGATTATAATAACGTGAAAGCGGCCGTTGAAAAATTCGGCATCGCATTCCCTGTGGTGCTTGATAATGATTATTCTACCTGGACGGCGTATAAAAACCGCTACTGGCCGCGAAAATATTTAATAGATATCGATGGGTATATTGTTTACGATCATATCGGCGAAGGAGCCTATGAAGAAACAGAAAAGGAAATTCAAGAGGCGCTCTCCGAGCGGATGACAATTTTGGGAGAAGGCGGCGCCATAAATCAATCCATTACCAAAGAAACTCCCAGTTATAGCGGAGCAAAAAGCCCGGAAACGTACTTCGGCGCGTTTCGCAACCAATTACTTGGGAATGGCGCGCAAGGCGTAGTCGGAAATCAACGGGGCCTTACCATTCCTCAAGAACCCAAACTCAATACGCTTTACCTTGCAGGAGATTGGAATATTGCCAATGAGTTTGCCGAAAATAAAACAGGCCAAGCTAAGATAATTTTCCGATACGAGGCTAAGAGCGTTTATTTTGTAGCTGGTTCAGAAAATGATGTGAAGATTAAAATTATCAAAGACGGCGAAATTGTTGGCGAGCAAAACGTTCACTCACACAAACTTTATAATCTTATTGAAGATTCAGAGCTTGGCAACCATACGCTTGAAATTATCATTGAAAACCCAGGCCTTCGCGCTTATACCTTTACCTTTGGTTAATTCAATCTGAATAGCACCAAACTAAAAACTTGCTATCAATAGCAAGTTTTTAGTTTGGTGCCCGAGGTGGGACTCGAACCCACAAGATATTACTATCGGTAGATCTTAAGTCTACTGCGGTTGCCAATTTCGCCACTCGGGCATTATTATATCAAAACATGAGGCCTGGGCGAGAATCGCACTCGCGTATAAGGGTTTTGCAGACCCTTGCTTTACTACTTAGCTACCAGGCCGTGTTTTAGTTTAATTTACCCTATCTCTGCTCTTTTTTCAATTTTTCTAAAAGCTCTTCAACTTTGGCAGCCTCGGCAATAACCTTGTCTTTTATAAAGATAATTTTAGGAATCGGCCGCATATTGAGCATCTTATTTATCTTCTGCTGGATATCATACACCCCCTTATTTAAGACTTCAACTACCTTATCTGTTTTTTCCTCCGGAAAAGCGGAAATATAGGCTTTTGCTTCAATTAAGTTGGCAGTGGCATCCACGTGGGTCAAAGTGACCAATGTGCCGTGAAAATTAAAATCCCTTGAAATAATTTTACCTATTTCGTGCTCCAGCAAAGAATTAACTTTTTCTATGCGATTTGGCATTATAATGCGCCCTTTTTGCGTTCTTCGGTAAATGCGACTAATATATCTGATTTTTCCACCTTAACGTTACCTTCAAATAAAATGCCGCATTCATCTCCCTTTTTCAGCAAATCCATATCTTTTTTATCGCGCTGGAGGTTGATTATTTTGCCCGTTCCCACTTTTGCCTCATTGCGAAATACTTCCAGCCTTACCCCTTTTTTAATTTCGCCTTCCGTAATCTTTCCGCCTACAATCTGGCGGTTTTTTTCGGCAAAAAAGATGATAATGGCTTTAATTTTGCCCATTTCCTTGCGGATAGTTTCCGGCTCCAATGATTTTTCCATGCTATTCCTTGCCTCCTGGATCAACTCATAGATCACGTCAAACGTTTTTATCCTGACTGTCTTTTTTACGTCTTTTCTTAGCAATTGCAGTACTGCCGGATTAATTTTCACCCTGAAACCGATAATCTGGGCCTTAGACATTTCAGCCAGCTTTGCGTCTGATTCATTAATTTCCCCAACTTCACTCTTTAAAATCCTTAACATTACCTGGTCTTGAGGAAGGCCTTTCAACATGCCTTCAATGGCTTCCAGCGAGCCAAATACATCGCCCTTTAAAATAAGATGCAGTACTTTTTTATCGGCAGGAATATCTAACACTGTGGTACTGATTTCTCGTTTCTGCTCCCCCAGTTTTATTTTTTCTTCAGCCTGGGGAATAGTAGCATACATTTTGAATTTTTCCCCTACGCCCGGCACCGTTTGGAACCCCAATACAACGGCTGGCTGGCTTGGATAGGCTTGAACAATGGCCTTGCCTTGGAAATCTTCCAATGACTTTACTTTAGCTAAGGCTAAATCAGTGGCAATGATATTTTTTTGCTTTAAAATCCCCTTTTCAACAATCACGGTTACTACCGGCCCTTTCAGGCTATCCATGTATGATTCTATCACCAAGCCCTCTGCCGGCGCTTCTACGTCTGCCGTTAAATCCTGGAGGTCTGCTACCAGCAAAATCATTTCCAGCAGTTCATTGATGCCTTTTTTTTCTTTGGCTGAAACATTGACCGATGGCACCTGTCCGCCCATTGATTCCACAAAAATATCTATCTTTGAAAGCTCCCGTTTTATTTTTTCCGGGTCAGCTGTAGGAAGATCTATTTTATTCAACACCACAATCATAGGAATTTCAGCTTTTTTAATGGAGAGGATTGCCTCTTTGGTCTGGAGTTGAACGCTTTGGGCCGCATCCACTACCAAAAGAGCGATATCGGCGACATCGGCTCCGCGCAACCTCATAGCTGAAAACGCCTCGTGGCCGGGGGTGTCAATAAAAGTAATTTTTTTGCCGTGATGGTCTACTTCATAGGCCCCGATATGCTGGGTAATGCCCCCGGATTCTTTTGAGGTTATCTTAAAATCTTTTATGGCTTCTAACAAAGAGCTTTTTCCATGATCTACGTGACCTAAAACCACCACCACCGGCGGCCTTTTCCAAACTTCCTTTTGAGCTTGCTTTGGAGCTTCTTTTGGGAAATGAGGCTCTGCGCCTGTTTTTTTCTTTTTAGTTACCATATTACTTTTGGGGTGTAGGATTTATAGCTCTTGCTATTGCTTCTTTTTCTTCAGCGGAAAGAGTATAGTCTGACTTTCCTTTCACTACTGATTTTGCGTACATCCGGTTTCCTTCTTTGATAAAAAGGCTGGAAATAACAAAACCGCTATTTTCTTTATCCAGCAAAGCAATGACAAAACTTTGATTCCCGCCCATTTCATTAAAAGGATTAAATCTGACCACGCCTATTTTTTGAAAAGCTACTTTGGAAATATCTTCTAAAGACTTTATCCTTTCTAAGGCTTGGCCTATGCTTGCTTCCATATCTTTTGTTTTTTCAATCTGCGAAAAGAGCACCTCCCGTAAATCTTTTATTTTCCCTTTTTCCAACAAAGCATCAATGGCTCGGTTCATTTTTAGGTAGTAGAAAAACAAAAAAAAGCTTATCAAAGCCAAGAAACATATTATTATCGCGAGAACTATTACGAGTAACTCCATAGTGATTACAACTATTATACCCGTCAGTATATACTAATTTTATGGAGGATTCAACTTTGTCTTTCTGGCATATTCATACACGGAAGGGAATGCTTCCCTCGGTCGGGATTTTCCGCTTATGCGGATAAATCTCGCGACCTGATCCGACCCATCCCTTGGGTTCGAGTCCCACAACCACGAATTTAAAATTTTAACCAAAAAGATTTAGTTAAAATGATTAAAGCGGTGGGTGCAGGACTCGAACCTGCAAGGGGATTGCTCCCGCTGGTTTTCGAAACCAGTGCCTTACCAATTAGACTAACCCACCATATTTAAATTATATGGCATACTTAACAAAAATGCGGCCCAAAGCCGCATTTTTTAAATTTGATGATTTTAAAGCTAGCTCTTTGGCTCCTCTGTATGGTCAGGATTTTTTACTATCACTTTGTGCCAGTCGTTATAATCGTAGATATCTTGGATAATTACTCCACATACTACTCCTGCAAAAAAAGTGGGCAAATAAAAGAAGTCTATCACCCAAATTATAGCTAAAAGAATAATTCCCATAATCCAATGGTGAAGATGGATGGTCCATTTTCCATAATCTATGAATATAGAATCTACTTTGCCGCTTTTTACAAAGAGGTTGCAGAAAGCTTTAGAAAGAATATAACCAAGAACGATGCCTCCGGTAAACAGAAAAGAATAGTAAAAGGAGGGTACCAGCACGATTGCCGGCAAGAACATTTTAACTTTAGAATTGTTGTTTTCGGCCATATTTTTACTCAATTATGCTAAAATCGAGTGAACTTATTTAGCTCTAAATGCGACCAATATACCTATTTTTAGATATCCACAACTATGGTAAGTGTACGCCTTTTAAGGCTTCTAGTCAAGACCTTTCAGATATGCTATCATTTACTAATTACCCATTTGCAAAAGTCCAAATTTGCAAAGGTCCAAAAAAAATAATTAATTTAATTTATATGATCATAATGGATCCTCAAGAAGTCCACGCAACAGCGGGTTTCGGCCAAGTTGATTTAATCGTTTCATCCATAGCAATTTTTATCGGCCTTGTTTCAATTTATCTGATAATAAAGCTTACTAAAAATCTTGGCGGAAAAATTAAATCTGCGTTGCAGTTTTTCATTCTAGGAGTATCGGCAAATATTCTGGCTATGATATGGAACATATTATTCGGCCATACCTTTACCATAAGTATTATTACGGTAGATGCGCACAACATTTTGATGGCTATAGGCATGATTTTTTTCATTATTTCAACTTACCGGTTCTCTTTGCTTATTCCCCGCAACTAAAAAATATAGCTCATAACTAACGATGGATGAAAAAAACAAAAATATCCTATATGATTTTATAGTCCTTTTCATTGAAAAGGCAATGGATTTGCTAGGATCGGACCAAATTACCAATGCCATTGGCAAGGAAAATATTAAGCAAAAGTTTTTAAAAACAAAAAAGACAGCGCTGGTTGATGCGCTTGCTTCTCTGGATAAAGAAAGCATAAAACGCAAGATAACTACTATTATTGGGTTTTTATCAAATAATTTTGGGGTTGATTTAACTGAAAAAACCCTAGAAGAAATATATAGCATCCAAGAAAGAAGGTATTCCCCGGTTCTTGCCAATGATATTATTCTGCCCTTAATATCCGATAATTTTTTAGAAAAATATAGGTTGCAGTACCTATCTAAGGAACAGCTTGAAGCTAAGGTCATTGAAAAAACCAAAGAACTATTAGAATTAAACGCTAAATTAGAAAAAAAAGTTTCTGAAAGAACAGCGGAGCTGACTCAAGCGAACAAAGAACTAAAAGAATTAGATGAAAGAAAATCTGAATTTTTGTCTATTATCGCCCATCAGCTGCGCACGCCCCTTTCAGGAATTAAATGGACGCTCAATATGTTAATTCACGGCGATCTCGGGCCGATTTCAAAGGAACAAGAACGGTATTTGATAAAAAGCTATGAGGGCAACGAACGGTTAATTGCGATTGTTGAAACCATGCTAAGCGCCAATCGGATTGATTCGGCAAAATATGAATTGGATTTAGAGAAGAATGAAATCGTTAACTTAGTGTTAGAAGTAATATCTGATAATTTGCCCTATGCAAAAACAAGAAATGTAACTATTCATTTTGAAAATCCCGATATTGTTATTCCCGAATTTATCTTTGACAAGGAAAAAATGCGCGATGTGCTGCAAAATCTGATTGATAACGCCATAAAATACAGCCGCCCCGCAGGAAAAGTAACTATTACCCTGCAGTATACGGACAATAAAGTTGAATTTGCCATTAAAGATAATGGCATTGGCATACCGACAGACCAGCAAGCTTTAATTTTTTCCCGTTTTTTTCGCAGCCACAATGCCCAATCGGCAGATCCTAATGGCAACGGGCTTGGCTTATTCATCGTTAAGAGTATAATAAATCTGCACGGAGGCAGGGTATGGTTTGAAAGCAAACAGAATTCCGGCACCGTTTTCCACTTTTCTCTTAACGCTAACCATTAATGCACTAAAAAATGACAACAGAAAATGTCACAATTCTTCATAATAAAAAAATCCTCTGGGTTGAAGATGACACCTTTTTAATGGATATCATCGCCAAGAAGCTTTCCCAGATAGGGGCAATCCTCATTTATGCTACGGAAGGGAGCCAAGCCTTGTCCATTGCGGCAGAAAAGAAACCCGATATCATCATACTTGATATTTTGCTCCCCGGGTTAGATGGTTTAGAAATCCTTTCTAAACTTAAGTTTTCCCCCCACACCAAAGATATTCCCGTCATTATGTTTTCCAATTCAGATGAAGAATCGCAAGTTAAAGAAAGTGAAAAGTTGGGTGCTAGCGGGTTCTTTATCAAAGCCTCAGTAACTTTAGATGATATCATAGAAAAAATCAGCGAGGTTCTTTCCAAGTAATATATTGTTAAACAAAAAGCTATGGATTCTGCCCATAGCTTTTTGTTTAACAAGTGCCCTCGATAGGAATCGAACCTATATTTGCCCCTTAGGACGGGGCTGTTCTGATCCATTGAACTACGAAGGCTAAATTCTTACTTCATAGTATACAAAAATAAACAATTTGCAATGGTTTTGAAAGTTCTGTATAATTACTTTGAGTTACGAAATGCTTTCGCGGTATTTTTCCAGAATTTGGAGATAGAAATTTGATAGAATTTTAAAATGTAGCAAGCTACATTTTAAAATTATTGCGAATTTATAGCCCAAATTCTGGTAGGGACGCGCAGGGTCGCGAGAAATTCCCGCGAAGCGGGATTTCCCGACCTAGGCGTAATTCGCTTTAGCGAATTCGCCCCGTCCTAGAAAAGACCCGAAAAAAAACGTTTTACATGGGCATTTCGTAATTCAAAGTAAATACTAAAAATTAGTTAAATGCCATTATAGTATGCCAAAATATTCATCCCCCATCGTAGAAATAGCAAAAAAATCCTGTCCGGCAGTCATTACGATTGTAGTTTCAAAAGACTTGCCCAAGGTAGAAGATTTTTATAGTTTTCCTTACGGAGGCAAAGAATATATCATGCCCATGACAGGAAAAGGCGCCCATGGAAAATTGGAAAAAACCCAGATTGGAGGAGGGTCCGGATTTATCATTTCTCCCGATGGATATGTTATAACCTCAAACCACGTGGTAGCTGATATCACTGCTGACTATACCGTCATTGTGGACCCGACTCAAAAATATTCCGCCAAAGTGCTGTCAAGAAACCCCATTAACGATATTGCCATTTTGAAGGTTGACGGGCGCAATTTGCCGTATCTGGAATTGCATAATTCTGATAAAATCCAATTGGGGGAAGAAGTAGTTGCTATTGGAAATGCCTTGGGAGAGTTTCAGGACACATTATCAGCTGGCATAGTATCGGGCCTGTCCCGCTACATCACAGCCTTTGGAGGCATAGACCACCAAATGCAGAATTTACGGGGCTTGATACAAACCGATGCCGCAATCAACCCTGGCAACTCTGGAGGGCCCTTGGTCAATATGGAAGGAAAGGTAATTGGGATAAATACCGCAATGATTATGGGAGCCCAAAATATCGGGTTTGCCATACCCATTAATTATGCAAAAAAGGATCTGGCCGAAGTGCAAAAATATGGAAAAATAGTGGTTCCATTTTTAGGGGTAAAATATGTCTTGCTTTCAAAAGAAATGGCGCAGGCAAATAAACTGCCCGTAAGCGACGGGGCATTGGTGGTAAGAGAAGCATTGGGAGAACCTCCGGTAATCAAGGGGTCAGCCGCCGAAAGGGCGGGCATGAAGGAATTTGATATTATTTTGGAGTGCAATAAACAGAAAATCTCCGCCCAAAATCCATTAGCCCATATTCTGCAAAAATGCAAAATTGGCCAAGAAACACACTTTAAGGTACTGCGCGAGGGACAGGAAATGATACTCAAAGCAACGTTGGAAGAAAAAATTTCATAAGTATCCAATATAGATTTATTCAAAAAAACAGCCCGCGGGCTGTTTTTTTGAATGCCTGCCTTTACAGGGTTATCAATATTTTATATACTTTCTTAATGTGTAGTTTTCCCGTTCTTTGACAACATGGAAGGAGAATGACCATGGCAGCAAAAGTAAAAAATAGTTTGGATTTTTATCTGGAAAAAATTTCAGAAACTCCTCTTCTGACTCCTGATGAAGAAAGGGTGCTTGCAGAAAAAATAGCGGAAGGAAGAAAAGCTAAAGATAAGTTGGCTATGGCAAATTTGAGATTAGTAGCTTCCATCGCCAAAAAGTACGCTGGTTGGTCTTCAAATTTCACCCTGGAAGATTTGGTCCAAGAGGGTAATGTTGGCCTTCTTAAAGCAATTGAAAAATTTGATCTCGCCCAAGGATGCAAATTTTGCACGTATGCTACCTATTGGATTAAGGAATCTATTTTTGAAGCCTTAATCTATAAGGGAAAAATGATTAGGACTCCCTCGTACATGGTCTGTAAAGTGGCTAAATATAATAAGGCAAAATCTCTTCTAAGGACAAAGTTGGGAAGAGATCCTTCAGAAAATGAATTGCAAAGGCGTCTGGGTTGGAACCTAGAAAATATTCATAAGGTAAAAGAATGCAGCGAACGTGATGCCCTGCCCACGGCTCCCCTTAGCGAGGAAATCGGAAGCATACCTCTCTATGAAGAAGACCCCTTAAGCGCAATTACTGCCGCAGAAGACCTGGAAATTTTAGAAAAGATACTCCAGAAATGTTCTCTTCAAGAACAAACGATACTTTCGATGAGATTCGGCCTTAAAGGCGCTGAAAGCCAATCAAGCTTTAAAAAGATAGGAGAACATCTCGGCATAAGCAGAGAAAGAGTTCGCCGAATTCAAGAAGAGACCTTCGAAAAAATCCGCGAGTGCGGATAATTCCTTCCATATTATTATACTTAGCCTATGGTTTTACCGTAGGCTCTTTTATTTATTTACAGTTTACAGACTCCCGGAGTCTGTAAAATACGGGGGTCTGTAAAATAGCTATAACTGTATCCTTGAAAATTGATACGCGCCAATTGCCAGCATTATCAGTGTAACACCCACTAATACTGAAATGCTTACCATGGGGGAAAATACATGTGCTCCACTGAATGCGTAGCGCAATCCGTCCACCCCATAAGAAAATGGATTAATTTTAGTTAAAAAACTTAATGCTGTTGGAAGGTCGCGAAGGGGAAAAATAGCCCCCGAAAGAAAGAATAAGGGTTGGACTAAAAAGTTAAAAATAAGGGGAAATCCTTGCATGTCATCAAGCCGGGCGGCAATGGCAGCTCCCATGGCAGAAGATAATATAGCAACTAAAAATAAAAAGAGGAATGCCAAGGGCAAGCTGGCTAATGAAGCCGGCCGAAAGCCCGCAACCAGCGTAATAAAGAATACCAATGTTCCTTGAATCATAGCTACCGTAGCTCCCCCCAATACTTTTCCTAAAAGAATATGCATCCGAGGAACTGGCGCTACCAAGGTTTCTTTCAAAAAGCCAAACTGCTTATCCCAGATAATTTCAAGACCAGTAAAAATGGATGTAAAAAGAACCGACATAACTATGATGCCAGGCGCTAGAAATTGGATGTAATTTCCTCCGCCAGCTTTGGCATAGATAGGGCTTAATCCAAACCCAATTGCCAAAAGAAAAATGATGGGCTGCCCAAGCGCTCCCACAATGCTGGCTTTTTTACGTATAAAGCGCTTCAACTGGCGCAACCATAAGATGTAAATACCGTTCATAGATGAAATGATTCTAATTATTCTAATTGCTCTAATTATTCTAATCAATATCTAATGTCTCAATGACTAGTTGCTCAAGAAAACATTTTGGGCATTGGGATTTGGAAATTAGGACTTGATTAGGTCAATTAGAATAATTAGATTAATTAGAAATTTTAACTATCTCATTAATTTATTGTTGATTCGCATCTGGTTCAACCCTACATTTCCCTGTTCTTCGCGCATGGTGCTACCCGTAAGGGTAATAAACGCATCTTCTAATTTATTGACTCCTGCTTTCTGGAGAATTTCCTCAATAGTTCCAATAATAAGGATCTTTCCATGGTCAATAATAGCAATTCGTTGGGCAATGCGTTCTACTTCCTCCATATGGTGGGTAGTAAAAAATATGGTAACGTGCTCTTTTTTATTCAAATTATTAATGTAGCTCCAAATATGGTTTCTGGTCTGGGGATCAAGGCCGATGGTGGGTTCATCTAGAAACAGTATTTTGGGGTGGTGCAGCAACCCGCGGGCAATTTCAAGGCGCCGTTTCATGCCTCCTGAAAAATTTTTCACAAATGAATCTCTGCGGTCATATAATTCCACTAAACGCAATAAATCCAGAATACGCTCATGGTACATTGGTTTTTGCAATCCATAGAGAATGGCATGAAATTGCATATTTTCATAAGCGGTAAGTTCATTATCTAGGCTGGGATCTTGAAACACAATTCCAAAAGAAGCCCGCACTTGATGCTGCTGGCGCATGGGGTCGCATCCATTAATGATAATGCTTCCTGACGTAGGTTTTACCAAAGTGGTAAGCATTTTTATGGTAGTAGTTTTGCCCGCTCCATTGGGCCCTAAAAATGCAAATACTTCTCCCTTTTGCACACTAAAAGATATATCGTTTACGGCGGCAAAATCCCCATATTTTTTCGTAACACCTTTTGTTTCTATGATATTTTCCATTAGTATAATACTTTGAATTACGAAATCCCTAATGAAAAGGCAAGTTTCAGGTCTTTTCTCTAAATTTCATCTGCAAATTTGCAATAATTGTGATGCGTAGGCAAGCTACGCCTCACAATTCTATCAAATTTTCGCCGTGAAATTTAAAGAAAATCCCTAGAAAGCATTTCGTAATTCAAAGTATAATGATAAAAAATGGGGAATTAGAATTTAGTTAATGTGGGAGACTAACGGGATTTGCACCCGTGCTAACGCTGCCACAGAGCGTTGTGCTGCTGCTACACCATAGCCTCCATAATTTTTGTGCCCTCGATAGGAATCGAACCTATATATCCAACTTAGAAGGTTGGTGTTCTATCCATTGAACTACGAGGGCAAATCAGTTACAATCTTATCATAAATTTCTACCTTTGACAAGCCGGGCTTTTTCACGTATTATATTGATATATAACGGGGTGTTGTGTAACGGTAGCACGAACGCTTTGGGAGCGTTTAGTCTGGGTTCGAATCCCAGCACCCCGACACAGAAATAAATCTTAAGCACGAAATCCGAAGCACGAAACAAATTCAAATTACCGAAATTAAAAATTCAAAAAGCGTTTCGAATTTCGCTTGACCCACAGGTCATCCCTGTAAGGTCCTATTCGGATTTCGAATTTAACCTAATATGCGGGTATCGTATAGCGGCATTACCCGACTTTTCCAAAGTCGTGATAGGGGTTCGACTCCCCTTACCCGCTCAAAGTAAAATCATCTCATAAATGGGGACGTCGGACGTCCTCACTTTTCTGATAGGAAGCGATTTTTTTAACTTTGACAAATTAGCAAAATTCATGTATCCTACAACAATTGTTGTTCTTTAACTCTTCAATAAAGGAAGCCTGTTATGGAGACTAATCTTCCTAGGCAAGATCTGGAATTCCAACATGCGGTACTGCAGCAGCTTATAAGCGAAAAAGAGGATTGCTTAAAAAACTTTCCTCATCAGCAAGAAGTAGGAAATATTTTATGGTCGCAACAGATTCTGAATAACGAACGCCAACGGCTCCAGAAAAGAGCTCAGGAATACTACCTGCTTATGCAAAAGTATGCAAGATTCATTGCTATGCTTAACCAGGTCGTAGCTACTGGCGCCAAAGCCAACCCTAATGCTCGGCAACTCCATGCCATGAAACGGAGTATAGCCATATTGCGCAAGCACTCTAAGGAGATTGCTGATATCGTTGGATCTTCTATTGTTCCTATAGTGTCTCTTTCTGAACTCATATGGACAAGAAAATTCGGGGAGAATCTTGAGCGCAATGTAACAAATGCCTTGTTAGCATTAAGACAACGGCACGAACAAGCTGCCCGGCAGCGAGAAGCTATAACAACTGATATCTCTAAGGTAGAGGTTGAGGTAGAAGAGCTCCGCCAGGAATATCACCACCGGAAAGAAGCCCATGAACAGAAATTAGGCAAACTGAAAGAGGAGCTTGGATATATTAATGAGCAACTTGCGCAAGCTAAAGAATCTATGGCAATAATTCTGTGCATAGGCGACCCCATCACGTTTCCTCGATACCATCGGGAAAAGCACTGGAGAAATGATCCCGCAGTGAAAGCAATTGAAGAAAAACCTACTCTTGCCCCATGGCTTTTCGTAATGATGCAGGGCGAGCATGACCAGGGGCAACCGCTTCCGCAAGATCGCTACTTAGCCCTTAAAAGCATCAGGGATATCCTAGATAAGCAGGGATACCACACGGTAAATGAAAAAATCATCTATCACAAAGTGTTTTCCATTGCCCATCAACGGAATACACACCAGAGGTGTACTATGAAAAAGATAGCTAGAGAAAAATTTACTGACTGGCATCAAGAAGGCATTGGCTATAGCGGACGCCTCGTCTTTCACACTGATGAACGCGAGCGGATTTTCCGCTTTTGCTTTTACTCTAAAAACGAAGAGGACAAGGTGCTGGCATAGGCCACTTCCACAAGCGCAAACTACGGTTTGCGCTTTTTTATTCCATATTTTTACCACCAAAAAAAAGCCGTTCATTGAACGGCTTTTTTGATGTAATTATCGCGCGTATTCTATCACCCTATTTTCGCGTATCACCGTTACCTTAATTTCTCCTGGATACTTTAACTCTTCTTCAATATTATGGGCAATTTGCTTTGCTATTTTTTGAGCTCCTAAATCATCTACCATATCTGCCTTCACAAAAACCCTGATTTCCCGCCCTGCCTGTATGGCATAGGTTTTTTCAACTCCTTCAAACTTGTTAGCAATATCTTCTAATGCTTTTAACCTCTGCAAATAGTTTTCTAGGGTATCTTTCCTGGCTCCCGGACGAGACCCTGAAATAGAATCTGCCACGGTTACAATTACGGCTTCTATGGTGTCTGCCGGATAATCATTGTGATGGGCGCGCATAGCATGGATTACCGCTTCCGATTCCCCGAATTTCTCCAGAATCTTTATGCCAATTTCAATGTGGGAGCCCTGAATTTGCTGGTCAATAGCCTTGCCAATATCATGGAAAAGGCCGCCCCGTTTTGCCACTTGGCTATTGGCCTTCAGTTCATCAGCAATCGTTTCCGCAATAAGCGCCACTTCCATAGAGTGCTGCAGCACATTCTGACCATAACTTGTCCTGTAATGCAGCCTGCCTAATATTTGGACGAGTTTTTCGTTCACCCCTAAAAGACTCATGTCATAGATTGCTTTCTCGCCAGCCTTTTTTATCACATCTGAAATTTCTGCGGTTGCCTCCGCTACTTTTTCTTCAATTTTTGCGGGCTGGATTCTTCCATCTTGAATAAGTTTGTCTAACGCAAGCTTTGCAATCTGCCTGCGGATTGGGTTAAAACAAGAAATAACCACTGAATCGGGGGTTTCATCTAAAATCAGCTCCACTCCGGTTAATTTTTCAAACGCTTTAATATTCCTTCCCTCTTTGCCGATAATCCTTCCCTTAATATCTTCTGAAGGCAAGATAATCGTTGTGGTGCTTAATTCCTGGGTATGGGGAACCGCGCACTTTTGAATGGCCAATGTAACAATTTCCCTAGCCCTAGCCGTAAGCGTTTCCTTGCCGCTTTCTTCCATTTTCTTCATTCTTTCCAAAATATCTTTTTGAGAGTCTATTTCTACCAAGGTTAAAAGTTCCTTTTTGGCATCTTCGCGGGACAAGCTTGCCACCTTCTCCAATTTTACCTCAGCCTCCGCCCGAAGCTTGTCTAATTCATCCTTTACCTTTTTTAATTTTTCAGCTTTCTCGTGTATTTCTGCTTCCTTTTTATCAAAAGCATCAATTTTCCCATCAAGAAGCTTTTCCCTATCCAAAAGAACCTGTTCAGCTCTTAAAAATTCCCTCCTTCTCTGGTCAATATCCTTCTGGGCTTTTTCGGTGATTTCAGATGCCTTAGTTTCAGCTTTTTTCACCAAATCAGCAGTTTCTTCTTTTACCTGCTGGACTTTCTTTTGAAGCCTTGCCTCCAAAGATCCCGCTCTCTTCTTCGCAATTGATTGCCGGATGTAGTACCCAAAAATTGTACCTCCTGCCAAAGACAATGCCGCTGATAAAATTAATATAATTGAATTTTGGTCCATGTTTTTTAATTTCTAATTACTAATTTATAATTTCTATTAAATATCTGATACTTTAATTTCTAAACACGACGGGTTTGAAAATTATTTCATTGAAAATTTAATAAAAATTAGAAATTGAAAATTGAAAATTTTAACAGTTTTTATAAACAAATAAAGCCCACTAACTCAGTGAGCCCGTATATAATATATTTTCTTGGGCAAAAAGCTATTTGGCCTCTTTCATTGAGCCTATTACTTCATCAATAAGTCCATACTCTTTTGCTTCTTGGGCAGTCATATAAAAATCCCTATCCGTATCTTTTTCCACTCTATCAATAGGCTGACCAGTATGTTTGGATAGAATCTGGTTAATAGACCCTTTGATTTTTACAATCTGCTTAGCAGTAATTTCTATCTCGGTTGCCTGGCCTTGGGCTCCTCCCATGACTTGGTGCAGCAGTATTTCAGCATTGGGAAGGGCAAACCTTTTGCCTTTGGTTCCCGATGCCAAAATAATTGCCGCCATGGAAGCTGTGAGTCCAATGCAGATAGTAGAAACCGGACACTTGATATACTGCATGGTGTCGTAAATAGCTAATCCTGCCGTTACCGAACCTCCAGGGCTGTTAATATAAAGCTTGATGTCTCTTTTGGGGTCTTTTGAAACCAAGTATAGCATCTGGGCAATAACCACATTTGCATTTAAATCGGTAACCGGACCCGCCAAAAAAACAATGCGCTCTTCTAAAAGCCTTGAAAATATGTCATATACGCGCTCACCGCGTTGTGATTTTTCTACAATAGTTGGCACTATTGGCACGTTATTGTTAAATTCGAAATTCCAATAGGACCTTACAGGGATGACCTGCAGGTCAAGCGAAATTCGAAACAATATCTAAATCCTAATGTTCAAATATTTTAAACGCATTTTGAATTTTGGATTTTGGATTTTGGATTTGTTTCGGATTTCGGATTTAGAATTTCGGATTTGAAAAAGTTTCCAACACTTGGAATACTTTTTCGTTATATATTGCTCCTTTAGTATACTCTTTTAATTGATTAATGTCAATTTTGTCTATTTTATCTTTTTGGTGCTTTCGCAGTGCTTTGTTTATTTCTGCCTCCAGCTCTTCGTTAGAAACTTCTATCTGTTCGGCTTTCCCAATCTGCCGCAACACCAGAAAATTTTTAATTCTTTTTTCAGCTTCCAGGGCAAAAGATTTTTTAATTTCCTCTTCAGTCTTTTTAATGCTGGATAAATATTCTTCAAAGGTCATTTTAAAATTTTGGGCAATATGGTTTTTCATATCCTCAAACAGCCGCACCTGTTCATACTCAACCATTTTTTCGGGAATATCAAAACTGGTTTTTTGTGAAATTTTTTCCAAAATTTCTCCCCGTTTTCTCTGTTTTTCTGTTTCATTCTTCTCCATAGTTATCCCCTCTTTCAAATTTTCTTTCAGGGCAACTAAGGTATCAAATACGGAGACGGGAGCTCCCGCTTCGCGGTAAGCTCTCGCGTCTTGACCCAGACTTTTTGCAAATTCATCGTTGATTTCAGGCAGCTCCATTTTTTGCACCGAAATTATTTTTACTTTAAAAGTGCTTTCTTTTCCCGCAATTGCCTTATTGGGAGTGTTTTCAGGAAAGTGCGCCACAAACTCTTTCTCTTCGCCTGATTTCATGCCAATAATATTATTCTCAAAATCTTTCAAAAATCCGCCCTCGCCCAATATAAACTTATCGCGAACTTCTTTCCCATTATTGATATTCTCATTTTTATATTCAATTTCTATAAAATCTTTGTTTTCCGCCCCCCGGTCAATTTGCGAAAATTTTGCGCGGGACTTTTGCAGGTATGCCAATGTTTCTTCAATTTCTTTTTCATCAACTGAAATTTCCTGGCCTTTTACCATTGCCGCAATCTCTTTATAATCAGGCAATTCAACATCGGGCAAAACGGTAACCTTCACCTTAAACAAAAAAGGGTTATCTTTAGCGATCTTTAAAATTTGCACCTCTGGCTCGCCAATGGGTTCTAAATTATTTTCAACAATAAACTTGGTGTAGGCGCCCTTTACCGCCAAATCTCCTGCTTCCATAAGCAAATTTTCCGGCCCCACCTGTTTTTCCACCATCTCTTTCGGCACATTTCCCTTCCTGAAACCATCCATTTTTACATGGCTTTTTAGGTGCTCTAAAGCTTTATCAAGGTACGTCTGAAATTCTTTTTCATCTAACTCAAAGTTGATTTCAACTAGCGATTTCTCTAATTTTTTAAGATCTGTTTTCATGAGTTACATATGAATTCTTTTTGGCAAGTTTTAGCAAGGACCGTTTTAGCAAGGACGGTCCTTGCTAATTTGCGGCTCACACTAATGTGAGCCGCAAAAGTTGAGTCTATGTGAGTCTATGAGTCTATGTTATATGAGAAACGGAACAATAAGCAAGGCTACAATATTGAGAACTTTAATCATGGGGTTAATAGCAGGACCCGCAGTATCTTTATAGGGGTCTCCGACGGTGTCTCCGGTGACAGCCGCCTGGTGGGCAAAACTGCCTTTTCCGCCCAAGTTTCCCTCTTCTATGTACTTTTTAGCATTGTCCCATGCAGCCCCTCCCGTAGTCATAGAGATGCCCACAAAGAGGCCGGTAATAATGCTGCCAATTAACAAACCTCCCAAGGCTTGGACTCCCAAAAACACTCCCACCAAAATTGGTGCAGCCACAGGAATAATTGCCGGAATTAACATTTCTTTAATAGCGGCTTTGGTAACAATATCAACACATTTGCCATATTCTGGCTTTGCGGTGCCTTCCATTAAGCCTTTTATTTCTCTAAATTGCCTGCGCACCTCTTCCACTACTTTGCCCGCGGTCTTTCCCACCGCTCCCATTAAGAATGAAGCAAACAAGTAAGGAAGCAAGCCGCCAATCAGCAAACCGGCAATTACTTTGGGGTCAGCCAGTACAAAGTTTGCCGCCCGCAGAGAACCCGATAAATCAATAACCTGCTGGCTATAAGCCGCAAACAATACCAAGGCTGCTAAGCCTGCTGAAGCAATGGCGTATCCCTTAGTTACCGCTTTGGTGGTATTGCCGACGGCATCTAACGCGTCGGTAATTTTCCTTACTTCTTCTGGCATGCCCGACATTTCTGCAATTCCGCCGGCGTTATCAGTAATAGGGCCGTAAGCGTCAACTCCCACCACAATTCCCGAAATAGAAAGCATCGCCATAACCGCCAGCGCCACTCCATAAATTCCTGCCAGTTGGAAACTGATGATCGTGCCAAAAGCAATTAACAATACCGGATAGGCCGTTGACTGCATACCAAGCCCGATGCCCCTGATAATGTTGGTTGCATGCCCGGTTTCTGAAGCCTTTGCAATTGATCTGACCGGGCTGTATTTTTTTGACGTGTAATACTCAGTGATAATAAACATTCCGGCGGCAACGGCCAAGCCTACCAACGTGGAAAAGTATAAATTATCTACGGAAATTTCCTGCCCTGCCATCATTTTAGTAATTAAGGGGTAAAAACCAAGCGCCGATAGCACTACCGACACTGCCAAGCCTTTGTACATGCTTCCCATAATGCTTTGTGATTTTCCTAGTTTCACAAAAAAGCTTCCGACAATTGAAGTTAAAATTGAAATACTGCCTAAAAATAACGGTAGCAATACAAACTGCGGAGCGCGGGGGAATAATAACGCCCCCAAAATCATGGTGGCTACCGTGGTTACCGCATACGTTTCAAAAATGTCAGCTGCCATGCCAGCACAGTCTCCCACATTATCTCCCACCTGGTCAGCAATGACTGCCGGGTTTCTTGGGTCGTCTTCGGGAATGCCTTTTTCCACTTTGCCCACTAAGTCAGCTCCCACATCAGCGGCTTTAGTATAAATGCCTCCGCCGACTCTGGCGAAGACCGAAATCAAGCTTGCGCCAAATCCAAGCGCAACTAGTGCCTGTATATCCTTGGTGATAAAATAATAGCCAGAAACCGCTAATAATCCTAAGCTGACTACCAAAAGGCCTGTTACGAGTCCGCCCTTGAATGATAAGTCCAAGGCAAAGCTAAGCCCCCGTTCTGCAGCTTTGGCTACCCGCGTATTGGTTTGGGTTGAAACAAGCATCCCAATGAATCCTGACAAACCAGATAAAAATGCTCCAATCAAAAAACCAAGAGCCATTTTCCAACCCATAAAGAACAAAAGGCCGATGGCAATGGCAATGGCCACAATGCTTACCGTTCTGTACTGCCTTTTTAAATAGGAAATAGCGCCCTCTTGAATGGCCTGGGTAATGGCTATGGCTTTATCTTTTGCTACCGGAGCCTTGTTGATTCCCGTAATTAAGAAAAACACAAATGCAATGGCAAACAGCGAAACGATGATAGGAAAATAGGTGATTAACATGCCAACGAATTTTCAATTTTCAATTCCCAATTTTCAATCAATTATCAATGAAACGAATTTTCAATGACGAAAACGTTAATTTGATAATTTGGTAATTTAATACTTGATTGATAATTGATACTTGATAATTGATAATTAAAATTTACTCTTCTTTTTTAGTTTTTTTCTTTTTTGCCTTGCCCGCCGTAGCTTCAGTGGAGGCAGGGCCTTCCTCTTTTTCTTCGGTTTTTGCGCTGGTCGGTTCTTTAGTTTCGTTTTGTTCTTCGGTTTCTCCATTCTTGGGTTCTTTTGTTTTTTCGGCGGGCTTAATATCTATTTTCCAGCCGGTTAAATTTGAAGCCAATCTCACATTTCTGCCGTCTTTGCCAATTGCCAGCGATAACTGATCTTCTGGAACAAACACTACCGCCGTATTTTTTTCTTCAATTTTAACTTCGGCAATCTTAGCGGGAGATAATGCATTCGCAATAAATTTTTCAGGGTCTTGGCTCCAAGCAATAATATCAATTTTTTCCCCGCCTAATTCATTAATCACCGCCATAATTCTTGTTCCCCGCTGGCCTACGCAGCTGCCAATGGGGTCAATGCGCTCTTCGGCAGAGTCAACGGCAATTTTTGTCCGGTAGCCGGGCTCTCGGGCAATAGATTTTATCACCACGATCCCCGAAGCAATTTCAGGCACCTCTAATTCAAAAAGCCTTGAAACTAATTTTGGATAAGCCCTTGAAAGCAATACCACCGATCCTTTGGGAGTCTCTTCAACTTTTAAGATATAGAATTTTAACCGTTGCCCCTGCCGATAAAATTCTCCCGGAATCTGTTCCTCCCGATTTAAAATACCCAATGTTTTGCCAATATCAATAAGCACTACATTTCCTTCTATGCGCTGTACGATTCCTGAAATAATTTCCCCCTCTTTTGATTTGTATTCTGATGCAATGGTTTCCTTTTCAGCCTCCCGTATTTTTTGCAGAATAACCTGCTTGGCTGTTTGCGCAGCAATTCTGCCGTAATCTTGCTTTGAGACTAGCGGAATTTCCAATTCTTCTCCCAATTTAATATCTGGATTCTTTTGCTTTGCCTCTTCCAGCATGATATGTTTCTCGGGATTGAAGACCACTTTTTTAGTCATTTCATCGCCCTCGGCGCTTTTCTCAAAGTCTTCAGAAGGCATCATCTTTTTTTCTTTCAGCGCTTCAATTTCTTCTTCGGTATACAACATTGATTCATCAACTACCAACTTTACCTGCCAAAACTTAACATCGCCGGAAACCGGATTGAATTTTGCTTTTATTTTCTGGCCCTTTTGGCCATAGTCTTTTTTGTATGCTGTAGCTATGGCTGCTTCCAGCGTTTCAATAATGACTTCAGGGGAAATGCCCCTGGCTTCTGCAATTTGGGCCAATGCCCGTTGAAAAGATTTTAAGTCCATTGAAGTCAGGGAGTAGGTCGCTCGCAAGCTCGCTCTTCAGAAACCCACGGTTTCTGATACTCGCTTCGCTCGTAGTTTCCTAGACGGGGAAACCGAAGTTTCCCCGACCCCCTTCCAGTTGTATTAATATTTGTAAATCTCTTTACTATTTAAAAAAAAGTCCGTTTTCAGACGGACATGATTAATTCAATCTATTAATTGCTTTTAGTCTAGCAAAATAAAAAAGCAGTGTCAACATTAAATAAAAAATCGCCCTTGCGCAAAGCTTGGGCGACATGTTTTTAATTGTCAACTATTTATTAGTAGCAGTTAGTTGTTTCTCTTGTTGTTCTTTTTGCTCAAGAAGCAGTTGGTCTTCTTTTTCCTGACGATAAAAAACAAAGAACATCAATGAACCCAAAAAAGCAACAATGGTCATAGCAATTAAAGTAATCATTGCCTCAGAAAAAGGCTTGTATCTTTCCGTAAACACCAGAAAGATATAGAAACCGATAAAAAAAACGCCACTTAAAAAAAACATCGCAGAAAAAATCATTGTGTACCAGAGTTTCTGCTGTGTTGTCATGGGACACCTCCTTTGGAGTGGTTAGGGATTGATTATTGACATTCTAATAATGCGAATAATTTGTTCTTCTTTATCAACAATAATAAAAGACAGCGTAAATATAATATTCCACACAATCATAAATATAAATTGCAACATTCCTAAGAGAAGAAAAAATGTCAAGCCCTTATTTGCTTTTTTCCACTCTGTCCCAGTAAAAACACGGAATACAAGCAAACTTGTGTCTTTGGGTTCCATTGAAGCCAAACACGATTGATAGTAATTTATCATTTTTTGAGTTTTCCAATTAATTACAGACCAAAATAAGAATAAAACGAAACCAGCTATCCCAACAAAACGGTATAAAAGAGAATTTGGCATTTGAGCGCCCAAAAAAGATAACGCACCCAAATTGATGATAATAAATATTTGGCTACGAGACCATAGTAATCTTTCTTCGTTGGTCAGACACATGCATATTCCTGTGTACATTACCTTTTGTTCATCAGTCATTTTTGGCGTTTCTGGCATAAGTATCCTTTCTTGAGTAGAAAACAGCTTGAAATGTCAAAGAACGAATGGTTAATTTATATCAGCTAAAAGTTATAAAGTCAAATTTCTTCAACTACATTTGGAAAATAGTGAAGCTTGGCATTCCGTGTGTTTTCGTTAACAAGGATTCCGATGACATCAATTTGATAAGGGTGATTTTGTTGGTACTTGTTTTTTTCCAGCCAAATTTCGGCCATTTGTTTTAGTTTTCTTTGTTTTCTGAAGTCTACATGCTCTTCAGGATAAGCTGATTGGAAGGATGTTGCCTTTAGTGATTTAACCTCTATAAAGTGGATGGTAGAATCAAAACGCGCAAAAAATTTAAATTTTTTGCGCGCAATAATATCAATTTCTCCAAAACTTATCCTATAGTTTTTACCAATAATATTATACCCTTTCCTAACAAGATATTCACAAGCCATCTTCTCTCCTAGTTCACCTAATTCTTTAGTGGTCATTTATCTTGGAAGCTTCTCTGTGGGCGGATATAGTTTTTCATCAATAGTCCTTTCAAAACACACCCGTCCCTGGCCATGATCCCAGTTTTGAGAGTATTCTCCCGATGCTGGATAAGGGTATTTCGCAGTTGACTGAACCTTGCTGCTTAAATTAAACACGGCACATAGTTCAAACTTTAAGGCAGTTGAATCTTTGAGATAGTATTCATACGATTGATCTGTTTGGGGGTCAGCAGGAACCACATAGCCGGATATTGAATCCTCTAAATCTGACAACGAAGCTGGCATTTGCCCCTTTCTTTGCCAGTAGTTTACAATTTGTGATTGAATGCCCTGCAGGTCGCTTACCCTTTGTTGGTCAAATTGAAGCAGTCTTGCTTGCATAGGAGATCCCACGATAAAAAATGCCCCAATTACCATAATCAAGATAATTGTGCCCGTAGACCAGGCATAGTATTTTGCCGAGCTTGAAGGTTCCGCCCTTCTTACATCATCTAAGTAGTATCCAAATACAGCACCGGCCACCAAGAGCACCGAAAACGATTTTAAGATGAATTTTGCGGTAACATCGCCCCCCAAAAAGTTATAAATAACACTCACCAAGTCGCCAACAATAATAAGCGAGGCTATAAAAAGGGTTAAATAAATAAGCCATTTTCTTATCTTTGATTCACGCGCCTGCAATTCTCTTTTATAAATTTTGTTCAGATACCACGAGGCAAGGATAAAAAGCGGAAAAATAATAATTAACGAAGAAACTGAAAACCTAATGGGCCAAACGTATGATTGATACCCATATCGTATTTGCAATATGTCTGGAAAAAAATAATTTATGTATTGCCAGCATAAGGTAATAAAGCTGATGGCTGACCAATATAAGGCCACCATAGCAAAAAGATGCAAGAATACATCGCGGGGCAAATTTCTTTTTATAATAGTTTCCATAATAGTTAATATAATACTTCTTATCCTTTATATTAAATGGTATACTGAAAAAGTAAAGCATAAAGGTCGCAACAAAATTTTTTACATATCTATTTATGGATGAACAACAAAAAGAAAAATTAATGGCGACGTGCTCATGCGGCTCCGGCAAGCCCTATGGCACATGCTGCGGAAAAGAGGAAATGTGCTTTTGCGGGTCGGGAAAAATGGCAAAAGATTGTTGCATGATTTCCCCCGAAACTCATGATATGGGAAACCCATAAAAAAACTTTTGCAAAAAACACCCGTAGCGCTACGGGTGTTTTTTATTGGTGGACCTGGCGAGAATCGAACTCGCGCCTCGTCAATGCGAATGACGTGTAATGCCATTTTACTACAGGCCCGCGTGTCGGGGTGCTGGGAATTGAACCCAGTCTACACCCTCCCGAAGGGTGCGTACTGCCGGCATACTCCACCCCGTTATAGAATCTTGAATTTGGAATCTAGTAGCTTGAATGGAATTGTGAATTTAGAATGTAGGTTTTTCAATTCTTCATTCTTTTATTCTATTCTAGATTCAAGATACCAGATTCTATATTCACACTACTAAGTGACCCAATACTTGCTTTTTGTTACCTTGTCTTGCTCTGCCTGCACTTCAAATTTTTCCTCTTTTGATTTCTCTGCTAAATTTTTCAGTTTTTTATCATCTAATGCCCCTAAAGTTTTGATTTCTCCCTCTAAAAATTCCTTAGTATTTTTCTTTGGATCATCCAATACATATCCCAATAGTATATCTAAAATTTGCCCTACCTTAGGCCCCGGCTGTATTTTTAAAATATCCATAATATCTTTTCCGTCCACCTTCAACATTTTCACAGAAATAGGATCTTTTGAAACTTTTTCAATAACATATTTTAAATGCCGCAACTTATAAGGCTCTGCCTTTGGAACACCAGAACCAATCCTGTCAGCTTCCCGTAATTGCAACAATTCCTCCATATTTTCAGGCCTTACCTTTTTTACCAATCTTCTTACCGATGATTCTGAAACTTCATCTACATTATAGTAAAACATATGGTGCCGTATCAAATTTACTATTTTTTCAGTGTCTTTATTTGAAAACTTCAAACGTTGTAAAATCTGGAAGGCCATTTTAGCTCCTAGAACTTCGTGGTTATAAAAAGTGGATTCTTTGCCCTCGCCAACTTTTGCGCGGGGTTTTCCAATATCATGGAAGAGGGCTGCCAGCCTTACATGCATATTAAATTTTTTCTTAGCAGCGTATTCCAGCGCTTTTAAGGCATGCTGGTAGCAATCATAGATATGGTGCTTATTCTGGCCAACACCGTAATTTTCTTCTAATTCAGGGACAATATGTTTTAAAAGGCTAAGGTTGCGGAGCAAATCAACGCCATCAGAAGCCTTAGGCAACATAATAATTTTTACAAATTCATCCCGTATTCTTTCTTGTGAAATAGCCTTTAGCCAAATGCTGTTTTTTTTAATAGCTTCGGCAGTTTTTGGTTCAATGGTAAATTCTAAGGTTGTTGCAAACCGCACTGCTCTTAACATTCGCAGAGCATCTTCATTAAACCTTTCATCGGGACTTCCAACGGTTCTAATAATTTTTTTCTTCAGATCTTTTTGCCCATCGAAAAGATCTATGATATTTAAATTGGATTTTATCTTTATTTCGGATTTCGAATTTCGTGCTTCGGATTTAATACCAATGGCCATTGCATTTACGGTAAAATCCCTTCTTGCCACATCTTCGTCTAAACTTTTAGCGAATCTTATTTCATCAGGATGGCGCTTATCTGAATATTTGGCTTCTAGCCGGTAGGTTGTAATTTCAACTTCTGGGATTTTCTCGCTTCCTGTTTTTGCCGTTACGGTCAAAAATTTATTCTCATAAAAATTATCAGGAAACACTTTTTGGATTTCTTCTGGCGCAGCTTCCGTAGCAACATCCCAATCTTTGGGTTCTATGCCAAGCAAAAAATCACGGACGCATCCGCCGACGATATAAGCCTGATAGCCCGCGTCTTTCAACTTCTTCAGTATGGATTTTACCTCTTGTGGGATAACCATTATTAAGAATCTGGAATCTTGTATCTTGAAGCTAGAATACGAACCGTAAAATTCTATATTCAACATTCCATTCAAGCTACCAGATACAAGATTCTAGATTCATAGTATAGTAAAGTTTGCTTTTTTTCAATTTTTATCGTAAAATCATTTAATTAATTGCTCCCGTGGTGAAATGGATATCACGACAGGCTTCGAACCTGTTATTGGGGGTTCGAGTCCCTCCGGGAGCACAGCGCATTTTGCTAATCCTTATTCTTATGAAAAAATTTTTACCGTTATTCCTATTATCATTAACTGTGTTACTGTTGTTTTCAGGAGTAGCACAGGCATCAGTATGCCCAGAATTTAAGACTTCGCTGGTGCCTTGCGGGCAAAAGCCTGATTGCCCCTGCGAGCTTTTAGACCTTTTTGAAATGATTGGAAGAGTTTATTATTTCTTTGTCTGGGACATTGCAACTCCGCTTGCAGGTTTAATGATAGTAGTTGGGGGAGTTATGTTGCTGGTTTCTGGAGGCAATCCAGGATTGGCAGGAAGGGCAAAAAATATCATAAAGTGGTCAATTATAGCTATTCTCTTAATTTTCGGCTCTTGGTTAATTATTGATTTTGTGTTAAAAGCAATAGGGTATACGAGAGCAGGAAATTGGAGCGCATTTTAACCCTTCAATAATTGCACTCGTAACTCACGTGCGCCCGTAGCTCAGTTGGCAGAGCAAATCCCTCTTAAGGATAAGGTCATTGGTTCGAATCCAATCGGGCGCACACTTTCCCTGCCAAATATCTCTAAAGGGGTTTACAAAGAACTAAAAATATACTATAGTAATACAAAAGAAAGCAGTTGCTTTCTTTTGTATTTAAAAAATCATATAATTAACGTGAACTATAAATCTTATGCTTAAAAAAGAGAAAAAAGAAAAGCTAATAAAAGAACACAGTATCCATGAAAAGGATACCGGCTCTTCAGATGTGCAAATTGCCCTGCTTTCAGAAGAAATAGATGCATTAGTCGCGCACTTAAAAGAACATCCGAAAGATATCCATTCTAAACGAGGGCTTATTAGGATGGTGGTAAAAAGAAAGAAATTGTTAAGCTACCTTCAAAAGAACGATGAAAAACGATACAAGGAAATTATTAAGAAATTGGGGCTGAAGAAGTAATTCAATCGCATGCTAACAAAGTCTAAAGAACAACGAGTTGAAGTGTTGATTGATGTGCAGAATTTATACTATTCTGCCAGAAATTTATACCAATCTAAGGTTAATTTCCGCGAAGTTTTAAAAACCGCCGTTGCCGGAAGAAAATTTATCAGGGCGTTCGGGTATGTGGTAAGGACAAAAACGGGCGAGGAAAAACCATTCTTTGATGCGCTATCAAAATTAGGAATTGAGACACGAGTACGAGATCTACAAGAATGGTACGGCGGAGCCAAAAAAGCTGACTGGGACGTAGGCATTGTTATTGACGCCATTAGAACCTCTCCAGGGCTGGATGTCATAGTCTTGGTTTCAGGCGATGGCGATTTTATTTCTTTGGTTGAATATTTGAAAAACCAAGGCAGAAGGGTAGAGGTTATGGCATTCGGCAGAAGCACTTCCGCAAAATTAAAAGAAATAGCTGACGAGTTTATTGACATGGATGAGTCAGAAAAATACTTGTTAAAATAATTATAAGCAACACTAATCTACAAATGACACCCTAATTTACCAACTACGAACAATGGGTTCGTATTCGTACATTAGTGTGCGATTAGTAATTGGTGTCGCTATAAAAAATGGATAAAGAAATATTTGAGCTGCAAATTGGGGGCAAGGCTTTTAAAATCAAGCTTACCGACTGGGCTCCTCAAGCCTCGGGTTCATGCTTGGTGCAATACGGCGACACTGAAGTTATTGCTAACGCCACCATGTCTCCTAAGAACGTGGAGGGACAGGATTTTTTTCCGCTTACCGTAGAATACGAAGAAAAGTTTTACGCCGCAGGAAGAATTTACGGTTCGCGCTTTCTCAAAAGGGAAAGCAGGCCTACCGATGAAGCTATTTTAACGTCACGGATGATTGATAGGGCCGTACGCCCCTTGTTCCCCAAAGACTTTAAAAAAGAGGTCCAGGTTATCACTACCTGCCTTTCATGGGACAGCGAAAATGATCCTGATATATCGGCCATGGTAGCCGCTTCTTTTGCTTTGGCCATTTCACCGATTCCTTGGAACGGGCCTCTGGCGGCTATAAGGATTGGCAAAACCAATGGATCGTTTGTCATTAACCCTGACTATAGGCAAAGGGCTGAAGGCAGCATGGACTTAACATTGTCAGCCATAGAAAAAGACGGGAAAATCCTCATTAATATGATTGAAATGGGAGGAAAAGAAGTGACAGAAAGTGAAATATTGGAAGCTACGGCATTCGCCGAACCAGAACTGAAAAAAATCATTGATTTCCAAAAAAAGATCATAGCGAAAATAGGAAAAGAAAAAATGCCGTTTGCGCCCGCAGTGGAGTTAGATATTGAAAAGGATATCCATGAATTTTTGGGCGATAAGCTGGAAAAGGCAATTACTCATGCCAACCCGGGTGAAAAAAACCTGGGCCAAGCAGATGCATTGCAAGAGCCGTTAAGCGCTTTTATCAAAGAGAAATATCCTGATCAAGAAAAAGAAAAACAGGTGTTGCCGTTTTTTGAAAAGGAAATTGAAAAAATAATCATACGGAATATTTTGGAAAAAAACCAGCGGCCCGATGGCAGGACAATAGAAGAAATCAGGCCTCTTTCCTGTGAAGTTGGCGTCTTGCCAAGAACCCATGGCAGCGGAGTCTTTTGCCGCGGATTAACAAAAATTTTATCTATTTTGACCCTAGGCGGACCGACCGACCAGCAGATTTTAGAGGGGATGGAAATTGTCGGCAAAAAAAGATTTTTGCACCACTATAATTTTCCGCCCTTTTCAACCGGTGAAACGGCGCCTTTGCGAGGGCCCAAAAGGAGGGAAATCGGCCACGGCCATTTAGCCGAAAAAGCATTGCTGCCGGTTATCCCATCAGCTGATGTGTTCCCCTACACCATACGAATTGTTTCAGAGGCGCTATCCAGCAATGGATCTACTTCCATGGCTTCAGTGTGCGCTGCCACGGTAGCGCTCATGGACGCTGGGGTACCCATCAAAGAACCCGTGGCAGGAATCTCTATTGGATTGGCAAAAGATGAGCAATCCGGAAAGTATAAAGTGTTAACCGATATCCAAGGGCCTGAAGACCATTTTGGAGATATGGATTTTAAGGTCGCCGGAACAAAAAATGGCGTTACCGCAATCCAGATGGATATAAAAATTGATGGCATTGATGGAAACATTATTCAAGAGGCCTTAGAAAGGGCAAAGGATGCAAGATTGAAAATTCTTGATATAATAAAGAAAGAAATTCCCGAACCGCGCAAAAAGCTTTCTATGTACGCGCCTAAAATACTTTCACTGCAAATTAACCCTGCGAAGATCGGGGAAGTGGTAGGGCCGAAAGGAAGCGTAATAAACAAAATGATCCAGGAGTTCGGCGTCAGCATAGACATTGAAGATTCCGGCTTGGTATTTATTGTGGGCCAAGACCAAGAATCGGTTGATGCCACCGCCAATAGGATAAAAAGCATTGTAAGAGAAGTCATGGTTGGAGAAACCTTTGAGGGAATCGTAAGAAAGATTATGGATTTTGGCGCATTTGTAGACATACTGCCCGGCCAATCAGGACTGGTGCATATATCTAAATTTGTCCCCCACCAGATAAAAAATGTGCAGGAAGTAGTAAAAGAAGGCGATGTCATTCCCGTAAAGGTGGTTTCCATTGATGAATTAGGGAGGATAAATCTTTCGGCAATAGAGGCCGGATTCAAACCTCGCAAACGATAGCGGACAGCATATAGCTTTAGTAGAAAGCTAAATCCTATAAGCTATGCCTTAAATCCTAATAAATGCCAGCAGACGCCAAAGAAATACAAGCAAAAGAATTGCTGCAGAGGACTAACATCAGAACCATGCGAAAAGACCTTCAACAATTAAGGGAGGCTGACGTTGTAAAAGAAAGTGAAAAAATAGTTGCCGCAAAAATCGCCAAAGAACCCGTCCAAAAATCATCTCCTGCTCCAGAATCCGCAGATAAGCAAATACCCCCGGCGCAAGATAAAAAAATTGGGGTAAATGCCCCGGAAGAAAGGGAGGAAAATTTGAAGGTAGGCCAATACGAAGAAAAAATTACCTACCCAATCTCTTGGCCGGCGCCCGAGCCGATTCGTACTGTAAAAGATTCTGGGCAAAAGGCCGCACAGGAAAAAGTTGCAAAAGAACCTTTTCCAGAAATAGAGCATAAAGCGCCCGCTACCGAGACTGAAAAACAAAAAATATTTCTGCTCACATCGCAGCGGGCTAAACTAGAACATCAGCTAACCATCATCGCCAAGGAAGAGTCTCCCCTTGTTTCAGAAAAAAACCAGCTGTCGCTCCAACAGAAAGATTTGCAGAAAAAACTTAACCCCCTCATAGAAGAAGAAAAGAAAATTGAAGCGGAAAAAACAAAGATAGAAAATAGGGAGAAAGAAAATACTATTGTTGCGCAAAGGCAGTACCTAGAAAAAGAGCGCTGGAAACTTGAAGATCAAAGGCAAAAAATAGAAAAGAAACGATGGCCCATAGAAGAACACTTAGCAAAATTAGAAGAGAAAATCCAAGACATTGATGCGAAATATGAAAAAATTACTTTGGAAAAAGGCGATTTAAAAACAAAAATTGCAGAAATTAATAGCGCCCTAAAAGAGCTTAACTTTAGCATTCTGCCTTCAGAAGAAACCGCAAAGCAAGAATTGATGGAAAAACCAAAGGAACATATGCCAATAGAGCCGTCGAAGCTTTCGAGGCCGGCAGAAAAGAATACTCTAAAAGCAGTTCCGCCAACGGTAAAAGAAAAGTTTGTACAGTCTACTAAGATTGAGGAAGAACGCAGGAGAAAATTCATGGAAGATGTTGAACGATGGGCGTCATTATCCGATAAAAATAATCATGATGATTCGAATAATTCTAGGGCGTAATATAAAATTATTAATCTAAGAGAGATTTATGGAAAAAAATTTCATTGACGAGTTAAAGAAAAAATTAGAGCAGGAAAAGGCTTCTTTAACCAAAGAGTTGGAAAGTTTCGCCACAGAAGATAAGAATATAAAAGATAATTGGGACGCAAAGCGGCCTAATAGCGAAGGCACCGATATGGAAGAAAAAGCTGATGAAGTTGAAGAATACGATAACCTATTATCGTTAGAGCATAGACTTGAATTAAAGCTTAAAGACGTTAACTTGGCCCTAGAAAAAATGGGAAGCGGTAGCTATGGAGCCTGTGAAAAGTGCGGCAAAGGAATTGAAGAAAAAAGGCTATTAGCGTGCCCTGAAGCAAGGCTGTGTATCCAGTGCAACAGCTAATAGAATATTGTCTTTTGAAAATCCGAGCTGTAGCTCGGATTTTTTAATAGAAAATTAATGATATGCTAATATAATAAAGTAGCACGTTGACAACTATATCCCATAATGTATAATAAAACTAGCATTGAGAGCATGTTGTTCTCAATGATCTGACCTTTGTCAATTTAATCTTCAGAAGGGGGAAATTACCATGAACGCACAGCTTCGTACTGAGGCCATTACGCCTCTTCCCGGATCGTTAAATGCGAAAACAAGCGGCAAGACCTTGCCCCTTGCCGAGCTGGCAACTAATAAGAATGGCAGCCAGCCTATGAAAAATACCAAAGTGGGTGCAATCCTTCAGGATTATCCGCAAACTAAAGTTACGGTTCTCAAAACCATTGCTTGGATGGAATTGGCCTTTATCGTTGTTTTGGCGGCGCTCTGCTATTTCATTGCTACCAGCAAGAACAGTGTTGCAGGCACAACAAGCATGCTTGTTCCCAAAAACGAAGCAAGTAGCAAAAATACGATTGCTGCCAACAACGACAAGACACCAGAAAAGCTTCCCGGAGATTTTTCGTCCCGAGGGCTTGAAATAACTGGCAAGTGGTCTACCGATGGCACAGACGGATACTATATTACAATAAAAGGGAAGATCAAAACGGACAAAGAACGCTACGTTCTATTTTACCAGTCGCAGAACAAATCAGCTGGATCAGAGCCGCCTAAGAAAGTAGCTCGCGGAGAACTAACAAAAATAGACCTGATTACTGGCGAATGCGACACCATAAAAGAAAGGGTTCTTTACTTCACTCGTCCTGCAACATTCCAGTTGATAGATTACCACACTGAAGAGCTAGTTTGCCAAAAAACGATATCTGGCGCAGCTCCACCCGTTGCGCAAAAAACAAGCACCAGCTCACTGGCCCCCAAACTAAAATCCAAAAAAAAGTAACCGGCTATATGCTGGGAACCCATCCAAAGGCATTGAGAGAACCTCAACGCCTTTTTTATTTATAAAATAAGGTGATATAATAAATCTGTATTAAAAGCATATGCCAAGTAAAGTTTTTTCAGCCGCCATTGCGGGATTAGATGCCAAGCTTGTAGAGGTAGAAATTGATGTTTCCCACGGATTGCGTTCTTTTTCTATTGTAGGGTTGCCGGACAAAGCCGTAGAAGAATCTAAAGAACGGATTGAAGCCGCCATCAAAAGCTCTAAGTTATCATCTCCCCATAGCCGGACTCTTAGAACTTTAGTTAACCTAGCCCCTGCTGATTTAAAAAAAGAGGGCTCCCTCTATGATCTGCCAATAGCATTGGCTTTTTTAGTGGCATCAAAGCAAACTAATTTTATTACAAAAGATAAAATATTTTTAGGAGAATTATCGTTAGATGGAAACTTAAGGCCGATTAAAGGAGCCCTATCGTTTGCTTTGCTTGCTAAAAAGCAGGGTTTAAAAGAAATAATTCTGCCAAAACAAAATGCCAAGGAGGCGGCCTTAGTAAAAGACATAAGCGTTATTGGCGTAGAATCTTTAGCCCAAACTCTGGCCCATTTAGAAAATAGGAAACCAATTCCGGCCTTTTTGCCGCAAGACGAACATTCCGTCCCAAGCCCAGAAAATTCCGTGGACATTGGTTGGGTAAAGGGCCAAGAATATGCCAAGCGGGCACTGGAAATTACGGCAGCCGGAGCGCATAACCTGTTTTTCTTTGGCCCGCCGGGCGGAGGAAAAAGCTTGCTGGCAAAATCGCTGCCTTCCATACTGCCTAAATTGACGTTTGCGGAAGCTTTAGAAGTTACCAAAATTTATAGCATTGCGGGATTATTGCCAGAACATCAAACCCTTATAAATTTCAGGCCTTTCAGATCTCCCCACCACGTATCTTCTGACGTAGCCCTCATAGGCGGAGGGAACCCTCCCAGGCCCGGAGAAATAACCTTGGCCCACCGAGGAGTATTATTTCTAGACGAGTTTCCCGAATTCCACCGAGATGTGCTGGAATCTCTGCGCCAACCCATTGAAGATGGGAAGATTACCGTTTCCCGGGCAAAACATACGTTCACTTTTCCCAGCCGGTTTATGCTGGTTGGCGCCAGCAATCCGTGCCCCTGCGGATATTTAAATAGCCCAGATAGGCCCTGCTCTTGCTCTCCTTCGCAAATTTCTATGTACAAAAGAAAGCTCTCAGGGCCCCTCATGGATAGAATGGACATTTTTATTGAAGTGCCGGCGGTAAAATATGAAAAACTTGCTTCACAGTCTTTGGAAAACAACCAGAGTAAATTGGTAAAAGAGCGGATAGAAAAAGCTAGGGAAATCCAAAAGGAACGGTTTAAGAACGACCTGCCTCTGCAGGCAGGGAACATATTAGTAAACGCGGAAATGAATTTCCCGGAAATTAAAAAGTATTGCCAGCATGACGGACAGTCCCAGAATCTTTTAAAAAAGTATGTTGACTCCGGCAAATTATCTGCGCGAGGATATCATAGAATCCTAAAGGTTGCCAGGACCATTGCAGATTTGCAAGGGAGCGAGAACATACAGCATGACCATATCGCAGAATCTTTAATGTACCGATTGAAAGATTAAGCAACTCCCTTGCAAACAAAATGTGTTAGGCTTAGCCTAACACATTTTTATGTTAATTTTTTAACTTTAAGATCATTTATATTTAAGCAATGATCCTATTAAATATTTAGCTAAGGGGTTTTTAGCTCCCATGACCTGAAAATGCACATGGCATCCTGTTGCCTTTCCGGTTCTTCCCATTAAGCCAATCCTATCGCCTACATTAACCTGATCGCCGGGTTTTACAAATAACGTGGTAAGGTGTCCGTAATAAGTGACTATCCCCCCAGAATGCAATACGGTAATATGGTTTCCCATCCCCAGGTTCCATTTTCCATTAGACGCTGTTCTCTGCACCGTTCCCGCGGCCGCAGCATAAATAGGGGTTCCGCACTTATTAGCCACGTCTACGCCGTTATAATAGTGAAGCCCTTGGCTAATTTGTCCTTCGGCAGGGAAAATAAAGAAACTATCAGCCAACGGAGTGATTCCAATTCCAATAGAGGGAATTAGCTTTTGCGGCATAAAGCCCCCCGGAACAATTAATATATCCCCAATAAAAATATCCCCTTCGCCACTAAGGCCGTTAAGGGCAACAATGTCCTCGGTTTTTGATTTATATATTTTGCCTAAATCACTTATGGTATCGCCGGATTTTACAATATGGAGCAACCCCGAAACTGGCAAGATAACCAGCTTTTGGCCCGTCTTAAGAGTTGAATTTTTAGAAAGGCTATTTGCCCAGAGAAGCGTATTCACCGAGACATTAAAGCTTTGGGCAATAGATTCTATGGTATCTCCCGGTTGAACTATGTAATCGGTTACATCTTTTCTCTCTTGGACCTGTTCAGACCCCCCCATAATAGCTCCCAGGGTTTGCGTAGTCAGCACCCGCGGCGTTGAAATACCATAAACAAAATTATCCTCAATGATCTTTAAATCAGGGGTTTCACGCACCATGATATTGCTTTGGTCAAAAAAGAGATCGCCAGCATCTGAATTTTCGTTCTCAAAAAAGGAATTAAAAGAGAGCACCTCGCCTTCTTTAAAATAGCTTAATCTAGCCAAACTATCTGAACCGGAAAACAATAGGCCTAACAATACCAAAGAAAAAAACCCAAAATAAAAAAGAGGGTTTTTAAATCTTTTTGAACAAAGAAAGCTGCCTATATTTTTTACCCGGTTAAATAAAATCCTTTGGATTTTAACCCCGCTTTTAGCGGGATTATTTAACTGGGTGAATTTTTCGTTAAAAAAGGTAAACAATAGGTAATGTTTAGATTAACTAAGTATTAAATCAATTTTATCCCCTTTAAGCCCCTCTGTCAAGACTTATCCACAATGCCAAGAGTAGTGATTTTTGTCCATAATATACGTAATTTAACTAATTTTTAATTCAAATTATCGCATGGTATAATAGGTCAAATATCAAATGAATTTACTCTCAATCGCTACCATAAAAAACCTGCTGACTGAATTTGGAACTAAGCCCTCAAAAGGGATGGGCCAGAATTTTTTGATAGATGAAAAAACGCTTAATAACATTATAGAAGCCGCCCAGCTTACCGAAGAAGACACGGTATTGGAAATAGGACCCGGGCTGGGAACTCTTACCAAAGCATTGGCAGAAAAAGCCAAAAAAGTCATTGCCATAGAAAAAGACGCTGTTTTTATTGAAATTCTTAAAAAAACCCTTAGTAATTTTATGAATGTTGATATAATTAATGGCAACATTCTTAAAATGAATTTTCAATTATCAATTATCAATTTTCAATCAAATTCCAATATTCAATTGCCAAAAAATTATAAATTGGTTGCTAACCTGCCTTATTATATTACCTCTCCGGTCATAAGAAAGTTTTTAGAGATGGAAAATTCTCCAACGTCCATGGTATTTATGATACAAAAAGAAGTGGCTCAAAGAATTTGCGCCAAGCCGCCAAACATGAGCCTGCTAGCAGTCTCCGTACAGTATTATGCTAAACCCGAAATTATATCATACGTCTCAAAAAAATGCTTTTGGCCTTCTCCAAACGTTGACTCTGCCATTATTAAGATTGTGCCGCGGAATTACGCAGAAATTAACCCTGCAAAATCGCCTGAAAGCGATAGCGGAGCAAGCGCGAAACCGCCCCAAAAAAAAGATATAGATTTGTTTTTTAAGGTGGCAAAAGCGGGGTTTTCCCATCCTAGAAAACAACTATTAAATAACTTATCTGTAAGCCTGAAAATGAATAAAGAAAAAATAAATTTATGGCTTTTAACCAACAATATACGGCCATCACAGAGGGCAGAAACACTGACGATAGAAAATTGGACTAGCCTTGCAAATAGCTTCCCGGTGTGAATAAATCTGGGTGTATTGCTTTCTATAATTATGCTAAAATGAAGAAATATTTATGCGTGATTTTTTCTCATCTATTCTGAAACAAAAAAAGATACTGTTTTTTATCTTGCTCTTTTTTGTTATCTCGGGAATTTTTTTGCCAAAAACAACATTTGCAATAGAATGGGTGGATAAAATAATAGATTCAATAAGATATGCTCCCGAGAGAGTAGCAGCATTCATTGTAATATCATTTATTGCATTGCCAGCTATAACAGCAACATGGATTTTCAGAATGCTTGCTAACATGGCGTATGCAACATTTAACTATGTGTTAAGTGAAATGATCCAAGATCCTGGAGATCAATGGGCAATAACTCGTAATCCTGTCTTTCTTGGCAGTTGGAATATTATAAAAAGCTATGCCAACATGTTTATTGTGCTGGGGCTTATTACCATTGCATTAGCCACTATTTTAAAATTTCGTGAAGATTATGGGGCAAAAAAGTTACTGCCGACACTTATAGGGGTTGCTCTCTTAGTTAATTTTTCCACGGTATTTGTTGGAATCATGATTGATGCATCAAACTTGGTAATGAAACACCTTGTGGTGGGAGGAGAACAGCAAGGTACTATTATTTCTTCCCTAAATATAGCTCACAACAATATTGTAGATCCATTATATAACCAAGCAATAGCTTCGGCGAGCGAAGCAAAAGATTGGTATGCCCCAATAGGCATAGGCTTAACCTATATAAGTGCAGAATATATTTTTGCAGCAATATATTTAGCCGTAGCGGTAATATTGTTTCTAATAACCTTAGTATTTATAGAAAGATATATTATGCTGGCAATTTTATTTATCTTTTCTCCACTAGCTTTTGTAGCTTTTATTTTTCCGGCCACAAAAAAGTTTTTTAGCAATTGGCTCCATCGTTTCCTTACTGCTTGTTTTTCCGGAGTAATTGCTGCTTTCTTTCTTAAGTTATCAGTAGGCATTCTAACTGTATTTTCAACATCTGGTTCTAATATTTTTACCACATTTCAGGGAGAATCAGTTCTAGATACTATGCCGAAAATATGGATGCATCTTCTAATTGTTCAGGGATTTTTATTTGCCGGATATAAATCGGCAAAGAAATCAAGTATTGTAGCGACCACAGTGATAGACACTGCAAAAGCTGTTGCTGGCGTAGTGATTGGAGCAACTGCCGCAGTTGCCACTGGCGGCGCCTCGGCAGCCTTAAGGGCTACTGGAATTCCTGGAGCTGCACAAAGGGCTAAAGAGGGAATGAGTTATTATGGAACAAAATTAGCAGAAAGATTTGAGCCTCTTACTGGGGTTAGAAAAGGTACAGCTGATAGAATGAGACAACAAATGTTGCAAAAGCAAGTATCTACATCTGAATCTGAAGAAAAAATGTCTGCCATGAGTTCTGAAGAAAGAGTTAAGTTAGCCTCTAAATTTAGAGATAATCGGTTGCTTTCTATAACTCCAGTTGATCCAACTAAAATACAAGAAACAGTGGGACTTACAAAAGCTCTATTGAAGAATAAGGAGTTCGGTAATCTTGATAACGCACAACAAAGGCAACTTATTGAATTTATCAAAAGCAATGCTCCCAGCACAATCTCTATGAAGGAGTTTTCAAAGGTAAATGCTGACTATGGAGCCTACGATACGGATGCAGTTAATCAAGAAAAGAGAAAACTTATTGGCAAAACTAATCCTCGAACAGGTAACGCATATCTTGAGCATGACATGAATAATCCAAATGCAGCTCAATTTAAAGACATGCAAACTGATGCTGAAAATACCGTAATCAGAGATGCTTATGCTAAAATGGATGATAGTGAATTTAAGAAAATGAGCAATCAAGATATAGCAACCGAAGCAAAACAAGAAACCGCAAGAGGCAAACTAGCATTAGAAGAAGCTATAAAAAGAAATATACTTGGCATGGTTGGCAGCTTCGCAGAAACTGCCACACTAATTCAGGGTTCAGAAAAATATGGTTCAAAGGCCATGTATGAAGCTAAGAAAATTGACCCCAAATATGCTGAATATGATACAAAGGGAATACATGAACAACTTACTAAAAATGGCGTACCAAATCCAACAATGGTTCCAACAACATCGCCTGACTTTATTAGAGCCCAACAAGAAGTTAAGTCAAACGCATATAAAAAGCTCACCGCTGGTTCTATTAGAAAAGACCTCTCTGATGATGCATTTGACTTGGAATTAGTGAAAAATGTCAGCGCTAAAAAGATAAGTGAAGCTAATAAGCAAGAGGGGCTCTCAACTAAGAAAATTGAAAAACTTAAAGCTTTAGAAGCAGATATCCAAGCAAAAGTATTGAATGCTTATGCAACTGGAAATAACGATGAAGCAGATCAATGGGCAGCTAAATTAAAAGCGATTAGAGCATTGTCTTAAATTTGGTTAATTATGGAAAAAATTAATAATCAACGAATAGTCTTTAACCTACCAGAAGATACCACAATAGTTGAAGTTATTGATGAAATTTTGAAAAATAATGGACTTGAGGAAAATAATAAAGAATTCATTAATAAATTAAAACAAGAGAAAGAGCCTAAATTTAGCGTAGCCAAAGACGCAGCGATAACCCTTGCACAAAAAAAGATCCCTGAAAAAAAGTTAATTGAACTACTGGCAAAACATCTCGAAACTTCTAAAGAAAATGCTGAAAAAATAGTGCGAGACATTAAGCAAAAACTTATTCCTTATGCTAAAAAAGTACCCACAGAAGAACCACTGAAAAAGAAAGAAATCATTCAGGCCGAATCCCAAAAATCTCCCTTGCCTTATAGCAAAAAAATAGAAACCGCTAATGTAGAAGAAAACGCGGAAAAACTACAGAAGGCAAGAACGGTAATTCAGCAGAAAGAAGAAAGTAAGGGACCGGATTCGTACCGAGAAACTCTTGATTAGGGTTTAGCGTCTAGGGGTTAGGGTATAGACAAAACTAATTAAACGCTAGACTCCAACACCTAAACCCTAATTCATTATGTATTTAGAATCCTATAAAAAACTCATAGTTTGGCAAAAATCTATTGAATTAGTAAAAAAAGTTTATATTTTAACAAGCAACTTTCCACAGAGCGAACTTTATGGAATAACTTCACAAATGAGAAGAGCAGCAATATCTATTCCTTCAAATATAGCCGAGGGATACTCAAGAAAAAATTTAAAAGAATATTTACAATTTTTAAGAATTTCTTATGGTTCATCAACAGAGTTAGAGACCCAATTAATAATAGCAAAAGATTTATATAAGAACATACACTATAAACCTACCGAGGAACTACTAGAAGAAGTATTAAAAATGTTGAATGTAATGATTAATAAATTAGAAAACAAAAATTAACTAACTAAACGCTATACCCTATACGCTAAACCCTAACAATATGTCACAATATCCCATTCCACAATTTATTGAAGAAGAAGGAAAAATTATCTTTTTCCTAACATTCCGGCAATTTTTTCTGCTTGCAGGAGGAGGAGCTGTTTGCCTTATTATATATTTTCTAGCCCCTTATTCCCTCTTTTTGGGCGCCGCGGCCCTTATTATGATAACGGTTATCGTCATAGCCTTTGTGAAGGTTCAGAACGCATCCATAGTAACTGTTGTGCTTAATATGCTTGGATTTATGGTAGGTAAAAAAAACTACACCTGGAGTAAAAGGGGAACAAATGCACGGCCCGAAACAGAAAGAAAGCAAGAATTTAAAAAACCCGTTGAAGTTCCGGCCCCAAAACTACAGCCCAGCAAACTAAGAGCAGCGCAGAAGATGATAGAGGTGAGGAAGTAATTATCCTAATTAACCTAATTATTCTAATTGTTCTAATCAAACCCTAATGTCCAATGAAAAAAATACAAAATACGATTTAGAAGAAAGAACTGCTAAATTCGGAGAAGATATTATAAATTTTGCAAAAATCATTCCAGTAAATCCAGTTACTCAAAGAATTATTCCTCAATTAGTAGCATCCGGAACTTCTATGGGCTCAAATTACTGTGAAGCAGACGATGCAGAATCTGGCAAAGACTTTAAGCATAAAATAGGAATTTGCAAAAAAGAGGGCAGAGAAACAAAATACTGGCTAAGGATGATAGCTGCTGCAGTGCCAGCATTAAGAGAAGAAGCACGAGTTTTTTGGCAGGAAGCTAAAGAATTACACTTAATCTTTAATGCTATTTATCGTAAAGTTAACAAAAAGCCTTTAGAAATTAAAAAATTAAGTATTGATTAGGTAAATTAGATTAATTAGTATAATTAGAATAATTTCAAAACATGGAGCCGGCGACACAAGATTTTTTAGAAATTCAAGACATTAGAGAAGGCATTGTGATCTTGAAAAATAACAACATACGGGGGATATTAATGGTTTCCTCTATTAATTTTGCCTTAAAATCTGACGAGGAGCAGTCAGCCATTATTTATGCCTTCCAGAGTTTTTTAAACTCGCTGGATTTTTCGTGCCAGATTATCATACAATCCAGAAACATCAATATCACCCCCTACTTAGACAACATTAAAGCATTAGAAGAAAACCAAACGAGCGAGCTCATGAAAGCACAAACTGCCTCATACGGAGAATTTATCCGAGAGCTAGTGAAAGGAGACAATGTAATGACAAAAAGCTTTTATGTGGTGGTGCCATATACGTTAGCAGAAATACTGGGAGTTGGATCTGCGGTAAGCAAATTTAATTTCTCTGAAATGCTAGGATTAGGCAAGAAAAGCAAAGGGGAGAATAAGCCGATAATAAAAGATGAAGACTTTGAAAAGTGCAAAAACCAGCTTTGGCAAAGGATGGAATTTGTAGCCATGGGGTTAAAGAGGTGCGGATTAGACGTTATTCCCCTGACCACCCCGGAGTTGATTGAACTATTTTGGGCAACCCACCACCCCAGTGAAGCAGAAATCGGATACTCGCCGGAAGTAGTGCCAGAACTGCTGAAATAATTATTCTAATTGACCTAATTTCTAATTGTTCTAATCAAATCCCAATTCCCAAGCCCCAATTCCCAAACGTAATTTGGGAATTAAGGAATTAGGCATTATTTTCTAGCAAGCGAAGGCAATAAAGATTCACAAATATTTATTGCCAAGCGGCGACGAAAATATGCTTTGCATATTTAGAATAATAGAAATAGGATTTATATAATACGTCGCTCGGTCGGCATACGTGAAACTGCGGTTTCCCCTATGCCTCCCTTGGCTAGTATTATTAGAGCAATTAGTATAATTAGAATAATTTCAAAACATGTCATTTTTTAGTAAAAAAGAAAATAAGCAAAAAGGAGAAACAGAAGAAAGGTTCTTTGAAGAAGAGACTCTTAATATAAAGGATATTATTGCGCCTCCTTACATCGGGATAACCCAGGACCATATTAATTTGGGCGAAAAATTCACCAAATCTTTTTTCATCTTTTCTTATCCTAGGTATTTAAACACAGGCTGGCTTTCCCCCGCTATTAACCTCAATGTCCCTATGGACATATCTTTTTTCATCCATCCCGTTAACAGTGAATTGATTTTAAAAAAATTAAGGTCAAAAATTACCCAAGTTTCCTCTGAATTAATGGAGCGGCAGGAAAAGGGGTTAATCCGCGATCCGGCGCTTGAAACCGGCTACCAGGACATTGAAACCTTAAGAGATAAGATAATTACTGCCCAGGAAAAAATGTTCCGGTTTGGGCTTTATATTACCGTATACCGGGACAATGCGGAACAAATGCGGGAAGTAGAATCAACTCTGCGGTCAATTTTTGAATCCCGACTAATCTATATAAAGCCCGCCCTATTCAAACAAAAAGAAGGGTTTATTTCCACCAGCCCCTACGGAATGGATTTGCTTTCGGTCCACATTCCTATGAACACCGAACCGCTTTCCACCACCTTTCCATTTACGTCATTTGATTTAAGCTCTAACGAGGGAATTTTATACGGCATTAATGGCCACAATAATTCTTTGGTATTATTTGACCGTTTTACCTTAGAAAACTCCAACATGGTGGTTTTTGCCAAGTCAGGATCCGGGAAATCATACGCCATAAAGCTGGAAATATTGAGATACCTAATGTGGGGAGTTGATGTGATTGTTATTGACCCTGAAAATGAATATGAATTTTTGGCTGATGGAGTGGGAGGAGATTTCTTTAAGATATCACTAACATCAGATTACCACGTAAACCCTTTTGACTTGCCAGTGCCAGGGCCCGATGACAGCGTAGATGACATTTTGCGGTCAAACGTAATAAATTTAGTGGGATTGTTAAGAATTATGCTAGGCGGATTGACGCCGGAAGAAGACAGCATCTTAGACCAAGCCCTTACCGAAACTTACGCCATACGGGATATTACCCCCCAATCTGACCCTGCTACCTGGCAGGAAAATATACCGGTAATGTCTGACTTTGCGGAAATTTTAGAAAATATGACCGGAGCTGAATCCTTAGCCAGGCGCCTTAAAAAATTCACCCAGGGAACGTTTGCGGGATTTTTTAATAGAAAATCAAATATTACGATTGAAAAAAACTTTATTGTGTTTGGCATACGGGATATGGAAGAATCTTTAAAACCCATTGCCCTGTTTATGGTCATGCGCTACGTATGGAATATCATCAGGAGCACGGTAAAAAAGAGGATTCTGGTTATTGATGAAGCCTGGTGGCTGATGCAATCAGAAGATGGAGCTTCATTCTTGTTTGGCTTGGTAAAAAGGGGCAGAAAATATTGGCTGGGGGTAACTACCATAACCCAAGACATAGAAGATTTTATGAAGTCTTCATATGGCAAAGCCATTATTACCAATTCTTCGCTGCAGCTTTTGTTAAAACAGTCTCCGGCGGCTCTTGACGTACTGCAAACCACCTTTGACTTAACCGAACAGGAAAAAACACTTTTATTGGATGCCAATGTGGGAGAAGGCCTTTTCTTTGCCGGAAAAAAGCATGTCTATATCGGCGTAAAAGCCAGCTACACCGAAGACCAGATTATAACTACCAGCCCCGGGGAGGTTGAAAAAATCAGGGAGGCAAGGAAAAAATTACAACAACAGCAGTAATGTGTTACAATTGTAATAATATGCAAATGCCAAAAAAATATAAAAAAGTTATTGTTGTACTGATCTTTATAGCTGTTATATTACCGCAAAGTACCTTGATTTTGGCATCGGAGGTAAACTACCCTCCCATTCCAGGAGCTCCTAGCCCCACCGATTTATTTTCATATATTGCCTACTTTATTACGTTTGCCGTAGTTGCAGCCGGGATAATGGGGGTGGTATCTATTGTTATTGCGGGAATTAAGATATTGATCAATGCGGGCAGCCCGGCGGCAATAGGCGACGCAAAAGACAGAATTTTTGGCGCCATTTTAGGGATCATCCTTTTAATGGCCTCTTTTATAATTCTGCGAACTATCAATGCGGAATTAGTTAATGAAAGAACGATTGCCCCAGACCTTAAAGCAGGCGCTGTTTATTATACTGTTAGTTCTGGCCTTAATGAAGATGGGGAGCTTTATATACAAGCGCCAGAAGCAGAGTCAAACACTGCTAATATACCACAACCATATGACACAATTTACTATTACTGCGAAGGCAATCCGGCAAATTATAGAAATCTTTTAGTGTGGGTATATAACGATTTTAACTTTCAGATAGATCGAAATAAAAATGGAGGCGCTGATGTTAATACTATTGTATTACCATGCAATCAAGGCACCCCCATATTAGACACTATCCTTTCTTTTAAAAGAAGCTACGAATACCCGGGAATTTATCTCTATCTTACCAATAAATGCACGGGCGTTAGTTCCCCCTCTCTAACACTAAGTGGTGATGTGCCCCGTTTTGATGCTCAAGCAAATAAAGAACAAAGACCTAAATCATTAAGAATTGTTAATGGAAAGGACCCCCGCCAAATATATGGAGTTATTTTTAATAAAAACCCTAAATTTACCGGGGAGTGTACGCGGGTAGTATGGAATCCACAGCCAAATATTGAAAGTGAGTGCATAATTTTAGATGGGCAAGATGCTAAACCAAATGTATTCTTGACTGAAGAAAAATTTCTCCCCGAATCAATGTATGTAGTAAATTTTGATATAGATCTTGGACCAAGAGCAGGTGGCAGTATTGAGCTTTATAGTAAAGATTATATAGCGAGAATCCCGCAAAAAGCTGGCCCCAGCAATACTACCTCAGTAGGAACTGATGCTCAAAGGAATGCTGCTTTTGATATTGGCAATGTATTGCACATAAAAAATCCGGTGGAAGGTCAACCCACCCCAGATGCGTTGCTAAGAAAACCATTTTTTAAGGGGATAGGAGTAAGGTTTACGGCTACATACCCAGACACCGTAGAAGAAAGCTATGCTAATGGCAGTAGTGTGGGAGCCCGCTACTATGAGTATGGTTCGGCAACGACGCCCATAAACGGACAATATGAAAATTATCCTGAGGGAGGTGGAGGTGCCCAGTGCAATGATTATGACTATGAATGCATACGTAAGATAAAACATAATGGAACTTACTATACTATTTTTTATGCTCATAATAATTTGATCGGGGGTGAAGTTTGTGTAGTTAATACTAAATCAACTAATTTGCGCGATACTAAAATATTAGATAATAATAAAGTGATAACGGAGATAACTATAATTCCCACCACTCCCTAAAATTTTGTATCCACCAAAAAACCACCGATTTTGACTCGGTGGTTTTTTGATTGGTATATTTTTACTAAATAACAGGGCTAATGACTACGCGCCTATCAAAGCCCTCTCCCTGGCTTTCGGTAATAATGTCCTGCCTTCCCGACAGCTCTGTATGAATTATCCTTCTTTCATATGCTGACATAGGGGGTAATATTTTCTTTTCTTTAGTGATTGCAACTTCATCAGCCAAACTCCTAGCCAAGCCTTTTAGGTATTCAATTTTCTTTTTTTTATAATCATTAATATCTACGTTTAGGTGAAAATTGTTCTCTAATTTTTTATTTAGTAAAATCCTTAAAACTCTCTGAAGCTCAAATAACGTTTGCCCGCCCTGGCCAATTAACATTTGCGGGTCATCTAATGTAATATCTACAGTTACTAAATACATACTAGGAGCTTCGTTAACACTTGGGACATCCAAAAGCAGGTCATCTTTTTTATCTTGAACCTCTTTATTTTCTTGTGGTATAGCAGATAGATTTACGGTAACCACAAAAGACGACACCGTCATTTTCTGCAGCATCTCTTCAACTTTTTCTTTAATAATGTTGATTTGGCTTTGATTCATCGTTTCTTGTTTTACAGACTCCCGGAGTCTGTAAAATTTATTCGGGTACTTTTTTTAAAATATAGTATTGCTGGGCGATAGAAACTATCCCGCTCACTATCCAGTAGAGCCCCAGCGCCGATGGCAATTTTAAAAGGATAATGACCGTGACAAATGGAAAAAAGTAAAGCATTTGCTTTTGCATAATAGTCCCAATATCCTTGGCTTTTGCCTTATCTGGCTTAGGCATTAACATTTTAGTCTGGAAAAACTGGAGAATGCCCGCCAATATGGCAAACACTAAGTTTGGTTGAGCCAAATCTACCATCTGTAAAAACATTGAATTAATTTGAATTGGGTTTACCACAAAACTGTAAAGATTCCCAAGCTCTTCTGGTTTTAACCCCAGCCAAAAAACCCTGTAAAGCGCAATTAAAATAGGAAGCTGTATAATTACTAAGAATAAGCCGCTAAAGGGGTTAATTTTTTCTTTACGGTATAGCTCTAGGGTTTCTTGGGCCTGTTTTTCCTTGTCGTTTTTAAATTTGCTCTGTATCTCCTGTAATTTGGGCTGAAGCCTCTGGAGAACTTTTTGGGAGTGCAATGCTTTTACCGATAAGGGATATAAAACAAATTTTATAACTACCGTAAGAACAATAATTGCAACACCAAAATCATGTCCGGGGAAATAATTGTAAATTAACACCAGCACATTAAATAAGGGCTTGTATAAAAGAACATCAAAAATAGTTACTAAAAAACCAAACATTGCTTTGGAGTTGTTATATTTTTTTAAAGAATTTTGCGATAGCCGCCTGTATTTCTAGAAACTCTTTCTTATTGATTTGAGGCAACGCAATAATAACTACATCTGCCGGTTTTTTCAGATTTTTCAATTCATAAAAAGCTGCGTCCCTTAATCTTCTCTTAATTTTATTCCTTTGGGTAGCTTTGGAGGAAACTTTCTTGCTTACGATAAAGCCGAAACGGCCTTCTGGCAAATGATTTCCCATTGACTTGCATACCAAAAAATCATTTTTTATAGTTTCCCCCCTTTTAAAGACGGCATCAAAATCCTTTTTCTTAGTTAATCGGTTAATTTTGGGCAACAACTTAAATGAATTCCTAATTATTCTAATTGCTCTAATTATTCTAATCAAATCCTAACTTCTAATGTCTAATTTATAAAAAATACTTATTCATTGGGATTTGAGTATTGGGGCTTGATTAGGTTAATTAGAAATTAGGTTAATTAGTATAATTCCGCATTATACCGCTAATTTCTTCCTTCCCTTTGCTCTCCTTCTTTGGATAACCTGCCTGCCTTTTTTAGTTTGTGCGCGTTTTAGGAAGCCATGGGTCCTTTTTCTCTTTTTCTTTTTTGGTTTATAGGTAAAACTCATAATTAAATTGTATTTAATATTAATTTTAGTATAATATGGCTAGTATAGTACAAAATAGGCCCTTGGTCAAACCATATTTTAATTTGAAATTTGAAATATTTTACATTGAATTCAAATGGCCTAAATTTCAAATTTCAAATTCATCGGTATTGTGCGTCTAAATAGAAACATATCACACAAATTATCCACAGTTTAACCACAGTTGTTCTTATTTTACCCTAATTTGACAAAGGGTTAATAAATAGAAAAAATACACTATTAAGTAATACTCACCTAATTCAAGATAAGTGAAAATGTATTTCACTTATCTGTTAGACCTATTGCGTAATAAGGTTTGTAGTATAAAAACTTATTACGCAACAGGTCTATTGTTTGTAATTATGGAAAATACTGAGCTATGGCAATCGGTGTTAGCACAAATGCAGCTTCATATCTCTAAGGCAAACTTTGCGACGTGGTTTCAAAACACCGGGATTGCGCTTAAGGAAAATGAAAAAGTGATTATTTCCGTCCCCAATGCTTTTTCTAAAGAGTGGCTTAGTAATAAGTACTACAAATTAATGTTAAAGATAATGCATGATATAGATGCCACCATTAAAGAATTGGAATTTACCATTAATCCCCAATCATTAAAAGCTCTCGTAGTTAAAGAGGCGGCAGATACCGCGAAGATAGACATAGAACAGCTTAAATTTGATGAGTTTAAAATCAACAAAGAAACCAACCTCAATCCTCGCTACACGTTTGAAAATTTTGTCGTAGGCTCATTCAATGAGCTGCCTTGCGCTGCGGCCCTGGCGGTTTCCGAAAACCCCGGCTATGCCTATAACCCCCTTTTTATTTACGGAGGCGTGGGGTTAGGCAAAACCCACCTCATACAGGCCATTGGCAACCAAATAGCCAACGATCCTAAAAAAAAGAAGGTAAGGTACATGCCTTCTGAAAAGCTGGTGTCGGGCATTGTGGCGGCCATTAGAAGCAATAGCATGGAATCCTTTAAGGCCAGCTTGGCTCCCATAGATGTATTAATTATTGATGATATTCAATTCATTGCGGGAAAAAATAAAAGCCAGGAAGAGTTTTTTCATGTGTTCAATTCTTTGTATGAAAAAAACAAACAGATTATTCTTTCTTCTGATAGGCCGCCGAACGCCATACCAGAGCTAGAAGAACGGCTAAGATCAAGGTTGGGAGGCGGTATGACGATTGACGTAAGCCTGCCAGATTATGAAACCAGATTGGCGATACTTAAAACAAAGCTTCAAGAAAAAAATATAAAACTGCCAGAAGATGTGCTAGAATATATAGCTTCTAATGTAAAAAAGAACGTACGGGAGCTGGAAGGAGCCCTCAATAGCCTATTAATTTACTATAAAATCAATAACAACATCCCCAACTTGGAAATTGCTAAAAAACTGTTAAAAGGTTTTGTGTTTTCTCCTTTTGACGTGGCAAACTATAAAAAAATAATTGAAACAGTAGCTAAATTTTACAACCTAGAAGAAAAAAATCTTTTTGACTCAACAAGGCGGAAAGAAATTGTAAGGCCCCGCCAGGTAGCAATGTTTTTACTAAGAAAGGAGTTAAAATATTCTTTTCCCGCCATTGCCAGAAAATTCGGCGGCAAAGACCATACCACGGTGATTTACGCTTACAAAAAAATCCTCCGCGAGTCAGAAGAAAACAACAAATTAACCGATGAATTAAACTTAATAAAGCAGAGAGTATATAGTGGATAACCCACATAATAACTTGCATATTAAAAAAATAAAAAATATATACCATTATTATTACCTGCCCTATTTATATTTTTTTTAACTACACTATCCACAGGTTATTTTTAAAAAAATTAAGGACAAATTAAAATAAAATTTTAATAAAAAATTCATAAAATACGCGAGCTAATAACAATAATAAGTTTTAATATATTAATAACTATTGTTAAAAATTAATAACCTGAAAAAAGAAAAGGAATATGAAAATAGAAATATTAAAAGAAAACCTAAAATCAGCCCTTAGTGTAATAGAAAGAGTGGTGGGAAAAAACTTATCATTGCCTATTTTAGATAATGTATTAATAAATACCGAAGATAGTTTTTTAAACTTAATTTCCACTGATTTAGAAACTACCATAAAGTTGTGGGTATTAACTAAAATAGTTAAAAAAGGCAAGGTGGTGGTTCCAGCAAAATTTCTTTCTAATTTTATCTCTTCCTTGCCGAATGAAAAAATAACCATTGAGTCTAAAGAGTATAATTTATTTATTGAATGCGGCAGCCTTAAAACCCAAATCCAAGGACACAACCCGGAAGATTTTCCTATTATTCCAGAGTTTAAGGATGTGGATTTTATAGAAGTGGATAATAAAAAATTCTGCCAGGGGGTTTCCCAAATTATTGATATTGCCCAACCATCGCAATCAAAGCCAGAAATTTCCGGTATTTATTTTTCTTTTTCTAAAAACAGCATTAAGATTGTGGCAACCGACAGCTTTAGGCTTGCAGAAAAAAATGTTGCGCTAGAAAATTCTATAAAAAAAGAGTATTCTTTTATACTCCCCCAAAAACCAGCGCGAGAGTTGACGAATATTTTAGAAAACAAGGAAGGCATTCTTAAAATATATTTTTCCAGTAGCCAGATATTATTTGAGTCTCCCATGAAAGAAATGCCACATCCGCAAATTCAAATTACCTCCCGCTTAATTGAGGGGGAATATCCCAACTACCAAGATATTATCCCCACTAAATTTAAAACAAATATTACCCTAAAACGAGATGATTTTTTAAGCCAGATAAAAACAGCTTCGCTGTTCGCGAGCAAGGTTAACGAGGTAAAGATTTCAGCAGATGCTGAAAAAAAAGAAATAGAAATTTTTTCCCAGAATCCAGAAGTTGGGGAAAATAAGTCAAGGATTCCAGTAAAGATTGACGGAGAAAACATACAAGTATCTTTTAATTACAAATTTTTAATAGATGGCCTTTTAAACATTAAGAGCTCGGAAGTAATTTTTGATATAAGTAAGGAGGAGGGCCCCTGTATTTTAAGGCCCGTAGGAGATGCCAGCTATATTTATGTAGTAATGCCAATTAAGTCTATTTAACTAAGCGCGAAACTAAAAAAACAACCCCGCGGGGTTGTTTTTTTAGTTTCTAGACCTTGAATTACGAAATGCTTTCACGGTATTTTCTCCAAATTTGAAGGCGAAAATGTGATAGAATTTTAAAATATAGTTTACTACATTTTAAAATTATTGCACATTTGTAGACCAAATTTGGAGAAAATACCTAAAACTTGCCGTTTCATGGGGCATTTCGTAATTCAAGGTCTAGTAGTTCGGTGGCGGTGGTTCTGGGCTTGGAGTCGGCGTAGGTGTGGGCGTAGGTGTCGGTGGCGGGGTTTCTGTCGGGGACATTTCTTCTGGGGTTGGCTCTATTGTTCCCACCCAATTTCTTACCGCTTCTTCCCATAGGAAATACAGGGGGTCTTGGGCGGGGTTTTCGGGCGCCGGGCCTAAGGGATTATTTTTATTAATGTAGTGCAGAATGCTGTGGGTGGAATCTAGCGGCAGTTGGCCTAATAAAATGGGATTTATGTTTTGAGGAATTTCGGGCGCGGTAAAGTCTTCCTTTGGGTGGGTGCTTAGCATTTTTTCAATAATTTTTCTCCAAATGGGAGCTGCTAGGCCAATACCTGTTTTTTTGTTGGTTGAGCTGTTGTCATTATTGCCAACCCATACCCCTACCGAGGCAAATGGGGTATACCCCATTGTCCATGCATCGTTGTAGTATTGGGTGGTTCCTGTTTTAGCGGCCACCTGATAACTATCAAAGCGCAGGGCGTTATTTGCGCCAAATATGGGAGCCCTTGCATTATTATCTGAAAGAATATCATTAATCGCCCTTGCCGCTTGGGTATCAAGCACCTTAGTGGGTTGTTTGCGGTTCTCTTCAATAATATTCCCTTCGCTATCTTCTATTTTTAAAACGCTGACAGGGGGCGTTTTAAAGCCTTCGGTGGCAAAAACACCGTATGCCGAGGTCATTTCCAGTAAAGTTACCTCGCCTCCCCCCAACACCAAAGAGAGCCCATAGCGGTCCGGTTCGGTGAGGGTAGTAATGCCAAGATCTTGAGCGGTTTGCAAACTGTCTTTTAACCCAGTTAAGTATAGAAGTCCTACTGATGGTATATTAAGGGATTGGGCCAATGAGGATTTTAGTGAAACCATTCCCCGATAGCCTCCATCGTAATCTTGGGGGTGGTAGCAGTTGAGGCCGTATTGGTCTTTCCTTTGGTTCCCGTCGGCGCTGCAATAAGGGTTGAATTCGGTTTTAATGTCCCACAATATAGTTGAGGGAGTATATCCTTTTTTAAAGGAAGTTGCGTAGACAAAGGGCTTAAAAGATGATCCTGGCTGCCGCAAACCCATGGTTGCCACATCAAATTTAGGATCAAATAGACAACTGCCGCTGGTTTTTTCATCGCATCCTTTAGGATATGACTTTGCAAAGTAATCTTTTGATCCAACGAGGGATAAAATTTGCCCGGTTTTTGGGTCAATCACCACCACGGCGGTGTTGTTTGCATTAAATTGCACATTTGTTTTATCGGCGGTTGCAATTACGTCTTCAATGTAATGTTGAAGCTCCCAGTCTATGCTGGTATACACCCTTAGCCCCTTTTCTTTTAAAAAGTCTTCTCCATACTTATCCTCCAAGTATTTATTAACATACATTACAAAGTGGGGAGCCTTTATGGGTGTTAAAGAATCAGAAAAAACCAATGTTTCTTCTTTCGCTTCTTTTAATTGTTGCTCATTAATATATCCAAGCTCTTTCATGCGGTCTAAAATATAGTCTTTCTTTTGAAGAAGCTGTTTTTTATGGGATCCGTAAGGGGAGTAGTAACTTGGCGCCGGAATTAAGGCGGTGAGAACCGCAGCTTGAGCCATAGAAAGGTCGGAGGCGGGCTTGTTAAAATAGGTTTGGCTTGCCGCCTGGGCGCCATAAGCGTTTTGTCCAAAAGGGATGGCGTTTAGGTACCAGTTTAAAATTTGGTCTTTTGAGTACCTTCTTTCCAGCTCTATGCTTAATACCACCTCCCTTACTTTTCGGGATAGCGTTTTCTGGTTGGTTAAGTACACTGAACGGATAAGTTGCTGGGTGATGGTGGAACCTCCTTGTTTAGCTGATTGGAGCCTTAAATCAACTAAGATAGATCGTGCAAGGGCCTTAAAATCTATGCCTCCATGCTGGTAGAATCTTGCATCCTCGGATGCAAGCACAGCGTTCTTTAAATTGCTTGAAATTTTATCAAAGGGAACGATTACTCTTTTTTCTTCTCCGTAAATATCGTATAAGATAACTTTTCCCGTTCTATCATAGATTTTAGTTGATTGTATAAAGGGGCTCTCAGTGAATTTTTCCGGGCGGGGCAGGTCGTAGGTGTAATAGAAAAATAAAAATAACCCGAGGCTCAGCCCAAATAGCAGAAAAAAAGCAAAACATTTGGCGAAGAAAAATAGAATATCTCTTTTCCTCTTCTTTTTAATGGCAGTGAACGCATGGTAAAGCGATTTTTTTGTAGCCGAAAACGCCAAAACGAACCGTTTTTTTAGGGATGATTCTAAGGTGTTAGTAATAGTTTTTTTCTTTTTGGCCATTTTTCCATTTAACCGATAGGTATATTATATCTTAAAAGACTTATAGAAATCCATAGGCCGCCGTGTTATTCCGTAATGAGCTAGGCTTAGCCTAACTCAAGCTAAAACCCCTCTTGAGAGGGGTTTTAGCTTATTGTGATTAAATTTATTCTTCTTCGTCGGCCGCTACTTCATCGTCATCATCCTCTTCATCGTCTGCTTCATCATCCTTAACCTCTTCCTCTTCATTGCCATCGTCGTAATCATCAAAGTCGTCTACTTGGCTGATAACATTGAGAAATTCCTCTTCCATTTTTTGAATTATTCTAATTATTCTAATTGCTCTAATAATACTAGCCAAGGGAGGCATAGGGGAAACCGCAGTTTCACATATGCCGACCGAGCGACGTATTATATAAATCCTATTTCTATTATTCTAAATAATAACTAATGTCTAATTTCTAAAAACTTTTGGCATTAGGATTTAGGATTTGATTAGGTCAATTAGTATAATTAGGTTAATTAGACTAATTTATTATGCTTACTTTCCCTATTATATTTTTTCACAGACCATTGTCAACCCCTTTTTTCCACAATCACATAAATTACCCATGAACTCCTTTTAGGACAGCGCACAGGGCTATTCCTAAAGCATCTGCCGCATCATCTTTTTTACGGCTTTTTTCTTTCAAGTTAAAGCTGCTTAAATCAAGCAATTCTTTGGTCATCTCTTGCACTTGTTTTTTTTCTGCCTTTCCGTAGCCGACTACCGTCATTTTTACCTGAAGGGGGGTAAATTCAAGAGTAGGAATATTCTTTTTTGCCGCCGCTAATAGTATTACTCCCTTCGCCTGGCTCACCGGCATGGCCGTTTTAAAATTCTTAAAAAAATAAAGGCTTTCCACCGACATTATATCGGGTTTATGTTTTTCAATAAGCTTATTAATGGCATTATGGATTATTTTTAGCCGTTCTCCAGGAGAGTCAAAAGCAGTGGTGGTAATGCACCCAAAATCAACTACCTTGGGCTTTTCATTTCGGTCTTGGGGTAAATGCTTGGGAATTTTTGTAGTGATAACGCCGTACCCAACAATGGCGGTTCCCGGATCAATGCCTAAAATAATCATAGCGAAAATTTCAAATTAGAGTATATATCCTGTATGGCGTCGTTTTCATCTAGCGCCTCAAAAAGCTTTTCAGCTTTTTCTTTATCCTTGCCGCTTATTTCGATTTCTTCTTTGGCAACCCAATCCAGCGACGCAGACTGAATTTTCAGCTGTTTTTCTTCCAATGCCTTTTTTATTTTTTCTAAGTCTTCCGGCTTGGTATAAATGGCCAGCATGTTCTCTTGCCAGCGCACGTCTTCTGCCCCAGCTTCTATGGCCAGCAGCTCAAGGGTCTCTTTTGCTCCTTGGTTTTCGGGCACCATAATAGCGCCCTTCCTATCAAACATCCATTTTACTGCCCCTTCTCCGGCTATCTTGCCTTCATGCTGGCTTAAAATGCTCTTTACATCTCCTAATGTCCTATTTTTATTGTCAGTAATGCCCTCCATAATAATAGAAAAACCTCCGGGGCCGAATCCTTCAAAAGATACCTCTTCCAGGCTTTCACCTGCCAATTCTCCCGTGCCTTTTTTAATAGCCCTTTCAATGTTTTCTTTGGGCATATTAAATTCTTTGGCTTTTTCTATGGCAGCCTTCAATTGAATATTGCTGGCAGCATCAGGCCCCTTTTCTTTTACAGCAATAGTAATAACCCTTCCCATTTTGGAAAAGATTTTCCCTTTCTTGGCATCATTAGCGTTTTTGGTTGCTGCGACTGTTTTAAAATGGCTATGACCGGACATACTACGAATTTTCAATTTTCAATTTACAATTTTCAATAAGTAGGTGTCGAAATTTTCACAATAGGGTCGCGAGATTTATCCGCTTTAGCGGAAAATCCCGACCTAGGAAAATTTCGACGGATTTAATTATTTCAAATTGAATAATTTCAAATTGATTTCAAATGGCCTAAATTTCAAATTTCAAATTGATTTTCCACCTTTTTCTTTTTGAGTTTTAAATTTATTATTAAAACTGCTGATGCGGAAACTATGGCTAAAGTAATGGCGGTTAAAAATAAGAGCCATGGATCTGACATTCCTTTTCCCAGTGGCGCACTTAATAATGAGCCCGCAGAATCTCCTATTGATGGCCCAGCTGCCGCCAATGCCAGGTTGCCCGCATTACTCTTATCAGATTTTTTGTTTTCTGGCAATATTTGGGTAATTTTATTTGCGGCGCCAGGCGTTAAGGTGCTGCTCCACTGCCAGCCGGATGCTGTGCCATTATAAGATTGGTTTTTTGGAGCATTCTGGTAAGAAGCCGAACTGACAATTTTTCCATTAGGCAAAATTAAATCTAGGCTGTCTTGGTCATTGTTTAGCGTGATGTTTGTTGCGGGCCTTTTTAACACCAAATATCCCTTGCCCAATATGGTTATATTTTTGGGAAAAGTATATTCAGTGAGCGCTCCCTGGCTGTCTTTAATTTTCCAGCCCCCCATATCAACATCAAAGCTATTGGCATTATACAATTCAATCCATTCGCTCGTATCATCCGGCCCTTCTGGCGCCGGCAGAATTTCATTAATCACAATACCGCCAGGATATATTATAGTATCGGGCGCCGGGCTTGCTTCTAGCTTTGGCGCGCTAGATACCACATTATTTTGTTCTTGGACGGGCGGGCTGGAATTTTCTACTTGAGCCGATGGTTCCGCTCCCGTGGTCTCGCCGGAGCTTTTAGCAGAGTCAGATCCCAAAACATAAGCCAATCCCTGGTCTTTTATTTTTTGTAATGTTTTTTCTCCAATGCCTTTCACCCTCAATAAGTCATCAACTGATGAAAACGGCCTGGCGTCTACTATCCTTTGCGCTATGGTAGGCCCAACTCCTGTTAGCTCTTCTAATTGAGGTAGCGAGGCAGTATTGATCTCAACTTTATCTGCTGCAAAAACAAAAAGCGAAGCAAGCAATAAAACAAGGAATGTCAGCAAAACTTTCTTCATCTTTTTCATTATACATTTTTATGTAAAAAAAGTCGCCAATGGTTGGCGACTTACACGAAAAAAGCACCAATCATATGAGAGGCGCCTTCGTGGTTTTAGGATGTGTGGGGTGGTGTGGAAAATTAATTTATCAGGCCAGGAGTGTGGGACTCGAACAGAACCAATTGAGCTCTCGTATATTGCTTGTATTCAAGGATTGAGGAATGAAACGATGCCTTGCGCATCGTTTCATTCTGAATACGCAGAAGACAAGCAAGTGACA